>FZPS01000018.1_pt230 | contig 14217 bp, 10 predicted proteins | sample 1817821 | NCBI WGS metagenome assembly FZPS01 (sample SAMEA104158645, study PRJEB21678) | metagenome | place: Germany | collected 2015-04-21 | reverse complement strand
ATTCCATGTACCGGTCTATTTGACGCTTACCTTTGTAAGTGACTTTTCTTAATTTGAATCTTTAGCTCAGAAATCGTCTTCTTAATACTCCGGGAGCAGGCAAGGCCTTAACTGCCCACAGGCAGAGCATAAACAGGAGGAAGCCGGTTAAGGCTGAAATTATAAGACTCAGCAATACAGGTGCCTGAATTACCGTCAGTGCTTTATAGACAGCGGCAGTTGTAAACCCCATAAGCAGGGCTGCAAAGCCCGGCTTTAATATCCAGTCGGCAAGCTTAAAGGACATCCGAGTGGCTTTAAGTACAGCGGTCATGTTGGCAGCAGAAACCACCATGCTGGCAGCAGTAAAGCCGATTATTACTCCCCAGATGCGGATGGCAGGGTTAGCAAGAAGAAAATAGGTACAAAGCAGCTGTATGGTGCTGCCTGCCATAAAGTGCATTGCTGCTCTTACCTGCCTGCCCAGTCCGTTCAAAATACCGCTGCAGGTATGCTGCAGGGCAAGAAAGAGCAGGGACCAGGAGGCGGGGATAAGAAATGTACCTGCCAGGGGCTGCTTATACAGGAGGGTGCCTATGGGTCTGCCAAGGGAGGTCAGCAGTGCAATGGAGGGGAAGGCAATGTAACAGGTAAGCCGGATAGCCTTGTCTGTTTTGTTCTGTATATCTTTCCACCTTTTCATGGCCAGGCTTTCTGACAGATTGGGAATGATGACAACTGTCAGGGCATTGGTGATGGTAAAGGGCAGAAACATCAGGGGCATTACCATGCCGAAGAGAATACCGAAAAGGCCCACAGCTTCATCCCTCAGCATGCCGCTGGCAACAAGTCTTTGCGGTATCAGGACTGAATTGGCTGCAGACATGAGAGAATTAATCAGCCTGGTTGAGGTTATGGGCAGAGCTATTGCCGCAATGGCAGCTGCCGTCTCTCTCAGACTGCCTGCAGTATGCAGGCAGTCTGCAAGGGAGCTGCGGGCAGCCTGATACTTAATGAGCAGTTCTTTTTTGAACCTGTAGTATCGGGTATGAAGAAATAACAGGCTGGATAGTTCCCCAATTACGGTTCCCAGCATGACCAGCATGGCAGCCAGTGAATAATTATCCCCCGGCGCCAACCAGAAAATCAGACTGACAGAAACTGTCATCCGCATCAATTGTTCGATAATTTCCGCCAGCGCAGGAGGATGAATATGCTTTCCGCCGTAGAAAAAGCCTTTCAGAGTTGCCCCAAGCCCGATTAGGATAACATTGGGAAACAGTATGAAAAGAGCTCCCTTTGTTCTCATATCTTTTATGACTGATCCTGCAATGAAATTCAGATTGAAAAGTCCTGCCAGTGTCAGTGCTGTGGAAACAGCAGTAACCATTAATAGAGCCGTGGTTATTATTCTGCGCATCCCCGGTATATCCTGTCTGACATTTTTCTCAGATATCAGGCGGGAAACAGCAATGGGAATACCGGCAACAGTCAGGGTAATTGCAATCTGAAAGACGGGATATACCAGCTGAACCAATCCCATGCCCTGAGGACCGATCATTCTGCTTAATATTACCCGGTAAACAAAGCCCAGCAGGCGGACAGTGAAATTGGCCAGTGACAGGATCATGGTTCCATACAGCAGTGATTTGGTGTTTATTTTCAAGAAAACCGCCTCCGAAACCGGTGGAAATGGATTGCTATTTACAGTCTATTCCCACAGACAGGCTGTTAGAAGCGGTTTTTTGTTTGCAGGCTCAGGCAGTAACCATGGTGCCTATTCCTACATCAGTAAAGATTTCCAGCAGGATGGGGTGGGGGATGGTGCCGTTTAGGATATGGGTGCGGTTAACACCTTTTTCAATTGCTTTGATGCAGCCATTAACTTTGGGTATCATGCCGCCGCTTATGATGCCCTTTTTCATTAAGTCACGGACTTCCCCGGCTGAAATGGAGGAGATGAGGGAGTCAGGGTTATCCGGCTCCCTGCGGATGCCGTCAATGTCGGTAAGGAATATCAGCTTTTCAGCCTTCATGGCTGCCGCAATTTCACCGGCGGCAGTATCCGCATTTATATTGTAGGTAATACCGTTTTTGTCCGTTCCGATGGGCGCTACAACCGGTATGTATTCATCGGCAGCCAGAAGCTCCAGCGTTTTGCTGTTGACATAGGTAATGCTGCCGACCAGACCCAGATCAACACCGTCCAGGGGCTGCATTTTTTCCACCTGGAGCAGGCCGCCGTCCATGCCGCAAAGGCCGATGGCCTTTCCTCCCAGACTGTTGAGCCGGCCGACAATATCCTTGTTGATTTTGCCTGTCAGCACCATCTGCACCACCTCCATGGCAGCTTGGTCTGTTATTCGGAGCCCATTGTGGAACCGGCTTTCGAGTCCCATGATGTCAAGCAGCCGGTTGATCTCCGGACCGCCTCCGTGCACAACAATTGGGTTTACCCCTACATATTTAAGCAGAATGATATCCTGCATGATGGTCTGTACCTGTCCGGACCCGATCATGGCATTTCCGCCGTATTTTATAACTACGGTTTTTCCGTTCAGCTTCTGTATATAAGGTAATGCTTCGATCAGTATGTTTGCCTTGCTGACCAGCTTATCCATCCCATATCAGCTCCTTCCTGCATTTTTCATAATTATACATTACAATTAATAAATATACAATAATAATTTTCTGAAGCTGGACATATTATTTTATAGGAGCATAAAGAAGTAGAATTTATTACCAGATTTGCCTTATTCAAGTATAACTTCTATGCACTGTTTGAAAAACTTGTCGAGCATTTTTGTTAATAATAGCTATAGCTATATTTTGCTTGTACCGCTATAATTAGAATTGTATTAACGGTTATCCCAAATACATTAAGTTTTGCATCAGCAGGTGCAAAAATCATTTTATGGAGGGGTTTTAATGGCAAGTGTTACGCTAAAAGGCATGTACAAAGTATATGAAGGCGGTGTTACTGCTGTCAGTGACTTCAACCTGGACATTGAAGATAAAGAATTCATCGTATTGGTAGGGCCTTCCGGCTGCGGAAAATCAACTACCCTGAGAATGGTTGCAGGTCTGGAGGAAATTACCGAGGGCGAACTCTATATTGGCGACAAGCTGATGAATGATGTCGCTCCCAAGGACAGGGACATCGCCATGGTTTTCCAGAACTACGCGCTCTATCCCCATATGACAGTTTATGACAACATGGCATTCGGCCTGAAACTGAGGAAGACACCAAAAGCAGAAATAGATCGCCGCGTAAAGGAAGCAGCCAAAATCCTCGACATTGAACACTTACTCAACAGAAAGCCGAAAGCATTGTCCGGCGGTCAGAGGCAGAGGGTTGCGCTTGGACGTGCTATCGTTCGTGAGCCCAAAGTGTTCCTGATGGACGAACCGCTGTCCAACCTGGATGCAAAACTCAGAGTTCAGATGAGAACCGAGATCACCAAGCTTCATAACAGGCTGCAGACAACATTTATCTATGTTACACACGACCAGACCGAAGCTATGACAATGGGTACCCGTATTGTTGTTATGAAGGACGGTTTCATCCAGCAGGTAGATTCTCCCCAGAATCTGTACGACTATCCGGTTAACCTGTTTGTAGCCGGCTTTATCGGAAGCCCGCAGATGAACTTCATCCCGGTTACCCTTGTACAGGAAGGCGGCGATGTATTTGCCGTATTTGAGGACAGCAGGGTTAAGATTCCGGAAGGCAAAATTAAAAAGCTGAAGGATCCTTCCTATATCGGCAAGGAAGTAATTATGGGCGTTCGTCCGGAAGACCTTCACGACGAGGAGATCTTCCTGCAGAGTGCAGTAGACAGCACCGTCAAGGCCTACGTAGAAGTAGTGGAGCTGATGGGTTCAGAAACTTACCTCTATCTGAATGTAGATGGCAACAATATTACTGCCAGGGTTGACCCAAGATCCACGGCCAGAACCGGTGACACCATCAAGATTGCAATGGATCCCAACAGGCTGCACTTCTTTGACAAAGAAACCGAAGAATCACTGTTGGTTCGATAAATATTTCTTACATTAAGAAGGATTTTTGTCAGCAAGGCAGAAATATTAGTCCTATGGGATAATATTTCTGCTTTTTGTTTTGATTTTTTTAAGATGGATGATTTTTCTTCTATTAAAGGAAGAATATATTCTGTATACTAAAAAGAGTAGGTGATCATATGCTGATGGAAAAAAGAATGCAAAAAATTCTGGATAATATGGTAAAGAGCATCCAGGTAGAGACGGATATCCTGGATTCCAACGGGATGATTGTGGCCAGCAGCGACAAATCCCGAATTGGCGGAATAAGTCCCATAGTCAGAAGCTTTTCAGGGGAAGATGAAAAAGCCATTTTTATTGACAGCAATCGGACCTATATGAAATTCGTTGCTGACAAGACCATGACCTATTTCCTGTCCATGGAAGGCACCAATCGGGTCATCCGTAATTACTGCCTCTTGCTGGTTTCCCTGATGGAGGCCAAACTGAAGAATTCCCTTCAGAAGCTGGACAAGGAGGAAGTGATGCGCCGCATCCTTCTCAATCAGCTGGAAGAGTTGGAACTGCAGGAGCTGGTTCGTGATTACAAGTTTGATCTGGGGATGTTCCGCTGCGTCTATATAATAAGGACCAGGGGTATGGAAGCCGATACCATATATAAAATGCTGCTGAAGGCTTTCCCGAGAAACCAGGGGGATACTCTGGTCATGGTTGACGGCATGACTGTTTCACTTGTCAAGGCTGTAACCCGGGAAATGGAAGAAGATGATCTCTTGCAGCTGGCGGCAGCCATTGACGAAACCATTGAGAATGAAACTTCCATCAAAGCCTATATAGGCATCGGCGGTGTCAAGGAAAATCTTTTTCAGCTCAAGGATTCATATGATGAGGCCTCCAAGGCAATTGAAGTCGGAAGGATATACAACACCAGCAACCGGGTCTACATGTACAGCACCTTGCTGCTGGAGCGTTTTCTTTCCGAAGTTCCCCTGAATTTATGCGAAAGGTACAGCAAGGTTTTGTTCGTTAAGGAGTACAAAAAGCTTCTGACGGATGAGATGATCACCACAATAGAGAAGTTTTTTGAACACAGCCTGAACCTCAGTGAAACTGCACGGCAGCTGTTTATCCATCGAAACACCCTGGTTTACCGGCTGGACAAGATACAAAAGGTCATGGGGCTGGATCTGCGGAACTTTCATGATGCCGTAACTTTCAAAATAATGATGATGCTGATGGACAGGTATACTTGGGAGGTTTAACATGTGATACGTTTTGAAAATGTAACGATGGTATATGATAACGGCCATCGTGCATTGAACAATATAAATCTGACCATAGGAAACGGAGAGTTTGTATTTATAGTCGGGGAGAGCGGTGCCGGCAAATCCACCCTGATCAAGCTCTTGCTGAAGGAAATTGATCCCACTGCCGGCAGCATATTTGTAAAAGATATGGATATTACCAAAATGAAGCGGAAGGACATTCCCTACTACCGAAGAGGAATCGGTGTTGTATTTCAGGATTTCCGCCTGCTTCCCCATAAAACAGTTTATGAGAATGTTGCTTTTGCCATGGAGATCATGGAAGCTTCCAAAAAGGAGATCCGCCGTCAGGTACCGGCGGTTCTTAACATGGTGGGCCTTGCCCCCAAAGCCAACTCCTTTCCCGGCCAGCTGTCCGGCGGAGAACAGCAGAGAACTTCCCTGGCCAGGGCTCTGGTTAACAATCCTTCTATCCTGATTGCAGATGAGCCTACCGGTAACCTGGATACGGCAACTGCAGGTGAGATCATGAAGATCATCAATATGATCAACCAAAGGGGGACCACAGTTCTGATGGCCACCCATGCAAGGGAAATCGTGGACTCCATGAAAAAAAGAGTAATTACCTTGCATAAGGGTGCCATGGTATCAGACAAGGAGAAGGGGGAGTATTTCGTTGAAGCTTAGGACCTGGAAACGCATGGCAAAGCAGGGCTTTCACAATGTGTTCAGAAACCGGATTATGTCCCTGGCTTCCGTCAGTGCCATTGCTGCCGCTCTTTTTGTGCTGGGGCTGGTCCTGATGGTGGTTATGAATATTAACAACATTGTTGCAAGCCTGGAATCCAAGGTGGAAGTTACCATATTTTTGAAGTCTGAAGCACAAAGGCTGGATATTCAGAGTCTGGAGAGGCAGATCAAAAGCTGGGAAGGGATCAGTGAACTGAGATTTGTTTCAAAGCAGGAAGCACTGAATACATGGAAGGAAGAGTGGGGCGATAAAAAATATCTCCTGGACGGTTATCATGCCGGCAACAATCCCTTGCCCGATTCATTCCACATCAAGCTGGAAAAACCTGAATATGTGGCCGATATTGTGGAAAAGGCCAATGCTTTCAAAATGGTGGAAAAGGTACAGTACAGCAAGGATGTGGTGGATTCCATATCCAGCATAGCATCCACTACCCGGATATTCGGCCTGATCATTGTTGCCGTTCTGATTGCCATGGCCATGATCATTATCCATAACACCATTCGTATATCCGTTTATTCCCGGCGCCGGGAAGTCAATATCATGAAGTACATCGGCGCTACTGACTGGTATATCCGCTGGCCTTTTTTGATGGAAGGCATGGTGCTTGGCCTGTTTGGAGCGGTGATTTCAGGCGGCCTGACAGCCGGTGTTTACTCCATGCTTGTAAGCCGCATGAGCGGTTCACCTGTTCAGAGCAACCTGCTGTCCCTGTTTCAGCTGCTGCCGCTGGAACGGGTCATGTATCCTGTCTCTGCTCTCTTTCTGCTGGTAGGAGTCATGGTTGGGACAACAGCCAGTCTGCTTTCAATAAGTAGGCATTTGAGGGTTTAACCCCTAAGCTCAGCCCGATTCTGGGCTCTTTTTCTTAGAAAACTTTTTTTGTATTAACTTTTGGTAGGTGCTATAATAAGTGATACAACCAGCAGATTTGGGAGGCATGTTATGATCAGCAAAAAAGCAGCCGTGTTCTGGGCAATTATGCTAATCCTGTGCACGGCATTTTTCTCATCCTTTATTACCCTTAAGATTAATGAATATATGATGATCAGTCAGGGTGATGTGATACAGGCCAGTGAATATATGGAACTGAAGGATTTTTATCGGAAGTTCAATCAGATCAAGGGCGTTATGCAGGAGGAATATCTGGAGGAACCGGAGCTTAAAGCCCTTCTGGAAGGTGCTTTGAAAGGCATGGTTGCCTCCGTCGGAGATCCTTATACATATTATCTGACAGCCGATGAATACCGTGATTTTCTGGTAAGCGTTGAGGGTACCTATGCAGGTGTGGGGCTTTCTGTAACCATCAGCAATGACGACAATATGATAACCGTAGTAACAGCATTCAAGGGCAGTCCTGCCGCGGAAGCCGGCATTATATCAGGAGACAAGATCATTGCCGTAAATGGTGAAGATGTGGACGGCTCCATGCTGGACGAAGCGGTCAGCAAGATGCGGGGTGAACCGGGTACCAAGGTGACGGTTACCATCTATCGTGACGGAGACATGCAGGATTACACCATAGAAAGGGCAATTATTGATATTCCTGATATGGAATACAGGATGCTGGACGGTGAAGTGGGTTATCTCTGGCTCTACCGTTTTGATCAGGGTTCCGCTCAAAACTTTGTGGATGCCTTGAATGATCTGCATTCAAAAGGGATGAAAGGTCTGATTCTGGACCTTCGCAGCAATCCCGGCGGTCTTCTCAATGAATGCGTGACTATTGCAGACATGCTGCTGCCTGAAGGTCTGGTCCTCTACAGCGAGGACAAAGAAGGCAATCGCCTGGAATACCCGACAAATGAAGAGCATATCGACATTCCTCTGGTAGTTCTGGTAAATGAATTCAGTGCCAGTGCTTCCGAGGTATTATCAGGTGCCATTCAGGATCATGAGGTCGGCCTTGTCATAGGGGAGACCACCTTCGGCAAGGGACTGGTGCAGACAATCAGGGGTCCTTTCAAGGAAGGGGATGCAGTAAAGCTTACAACTGCACAATACTTTACGCCCAATGGCCGGAATATTGACAAGGTTGGCGTGGTTCCGGATATCAGGGTGGAGGAACTTGATGAAGCCTATGAGTTCATAAGGGAAAATCCCAGTGAAGAGCTTCCCCTTGAGCTGGATGCTCCTCTTTCCAGGGGCTTGACTGAGGTGAAAAAACTTCTCAGGGAAGGCGAGTAGGCCGTGAAGGAGGGTTGAATCATGCCCGGATTCATTAAACTGTTGTTTACAGCTTTTGCCCAATCCATAACGAGCTTCCTTTATATTCTCATGATTATGATGGTATATCTGCAAATCAAGAATAGGACCCAACTGGAAGAAACCTGGTTGGGTTTTCTTCGCGATACCGTGCAAAACCGGCTTATGAGCGGAATGCTGTACGGTATGATTGCAGGATTGGCAGCCAGTGCCCTGATTGTAGCCGCAGGCATTCCCATTGATTTCAATACAATACTGATTATCTGGCCCCTGGCCTTGATCCTTACCCTGCTGAACATCCGATATCTTTGTTTTGCCTATGCCGGAGGCCTGCTGTCCCTGGTCAGCCTGATTTTTAAATGGCCGGACATAAATGTTTCTGCAGTAATAGCTTTTATCGGGATTCTGCATTTGACTGAAAGCATGCTTATCCTGCTGGACGGTCACCGGGATGCCCTGCCCGTTGTGATGGAGCATCAACGCTTCAAGCCCATTGGAGCCTTTGTCATGAGCAAGCTGTGGCCTGTCCCCCTCATCATTCTGACCACTCCCGGCGGCATCCTGCCTGCAGCGGCGGGGAGAGGCATTCCCATGCCGGCCTGGTGGCCTGTCTTCAGCTTGCAGAATCAGGGCGGACTCATCCTCTTTCCCATAGCAGTCATCCTGGAATACAGCGGTTTGGCCGTAACGGACGTTCCAAAAATGAGAACGCGGCTGGCAGGTACCCTGCTTGGCGCCTACAGCCTCTTAATGATAGGTGTGGCAGCCCTGTCCGTAAACAACTGGTGGCTGCAGCTTACAGGAGCTGCTTTAATGCCGCTGCTGCACGAGCTCATCTCCTACTGGACCAAAAGGGGTCAGCTTACAGGAAAGCCCGTTTTCGGTGCCCCCTGGAGAGGGCTTCGTGTACTGGATGTCCTTCCTGATAAGACGGGCAGCAGAATGGGCCTCATGCCTGGTGATATTATACTGAATGTAAACGGAAAGGGAGTCAACAGCCAGGAGATGCTACAGGAAATCCTGAGCAGTTCTCCTTCATACCTGTGGATGGATCTCAAACGAAGGGGCAGAATGATATCGGTTGAAGTGAGAAATTTCAACAGAAATAAGGATGAACTGGGCATAGTAATAGTTCCCCGGAAGGCCAGCCGCCTCTTTCTTGCCGATGAACAATACGGGCTGGCTTATACCATGTGGAAATGGCTGTCCCGTAGAAGGCAGCTGTAAGGATGTAATCCGGATACCTTATGTATCTACAATACCTGACCGGTACTCAGAGCCGTCCTGTTGTATTCTGATCATGACATTCTGTTTAACGTGACTTAACTGATTGGATGTGTTCCATCCAAATACATGGTATATACCGCTTTTCAGCCTGGAAGACAGATTAAAACTTTCTGTATATCGAATTACCTGACCGGGGGCAAGGGAAAGGCGGCCCAGTACCTGGGTAAAAGATTTGTCATCGGACCACCGCCACAGGGCCAAACCGGAGGGGTAGGTAATTTTGAAGTCATACCTCTGGCTGGTTCTGTAATTCATTGTAATTGTGCGGCCGGACAGATTAATCTTTGTCAGTGACATCCTGATTATTTCTCCCGGCTGATATGCAGGCTTATCCAGAGACAGGACCATGAAGAGGCCGGACAGGAGCATATCAGCATGGCAGGGCGGAGTCTCTGAAGGATTGTTTATATCATCCAGCAGAAGTCTCCAGGTATTGGCATCCGCCTGGCCGGCAGGGTGAAGATTTCGGCTGAGCTGAAACCGGATTAGGCTGTCTTCGACAGCAGCAGAGAAGGTGCCGTCTATCGGACCCTGGTAAAATCCAAGCCGGGCCAGCCGGCTTTGCAGCAGTGCAACTAAAGGCCCGCTGCTGTTTTTTTGAAAAGCAGGAAAGCAGCCTGCACTGGCGGCAGCAGACTGATGGAGAGGAATTCCAAGTATCTGACCGGGATATATCAAACAGGGGTCTGCTATGCGGTTGAAATTCATCAGGGTGCAAACGTCGGTTTTAAATCTTGCCCCTATGGTATAAAGACTGTCCCCGGGCTGGACAATATACTGAATCATGTGCCATTCCTCCTTTGGACCCCTGTGGGGTTTACACAGATCCTCCTGTATTTATATATATTATTTCCCAGCAAAACTATGCCTGCCAGTAAGGGAACGTTTCTGCCGGCCTCATGCCCCCTGCCGGAAGGAAAACGTTTCCTTTCATTTTATTATTAAAAAATTAAGGGAACGGGTGTTCTGTTCTGTTGACAAGTATGTTATAATTATTACTCGAAGAGAAGCGATGCAGAATCAGGTTTACAACTGGATGGTTTTGGTTTAATACTACTAATAGAAGCAGCCGCCGTCAGGGAGGAAATATAATGAAGTTTGTTATAAAATCCGACATGGTTCCCCGGGGGGATCAGCCCAAGGCAATTGAACAATTGTCACAGGGAATCCTGGAGGGTAAGAAATCTCAGACCCTGCTGGGTATAACCGGTTCGGGAAAAACCTTTACAATGGCCAATGTAATAGAGAGGGTACAGCGTCCTACACTGGTGCTGGCTCACAATAAGACTCTGGCGGCACAGCTGTGCAGTGAATTCCGCGAAATCTTTCCGGACAATGCGGTGGAATATTTTGTCAGCTATTACGATTATTATCAGCCGGAGGCTTATGTCCCTTCCAGCGACACCTATATTGAAAAGGATGCCTCCATTAATGATGAGATCGACAAGCTCCGCCACTCAGCCACTGCCGCCCTGCTGGAGCGCAGGGACGTAATCATTGTGGCCAGTGTTTCATGTATTTACGGCCTGGGTAATCCAAACGAGTACAGGGACCTGATGCTTTCCCTCCGGCCGGGAATGGTGCGGGAACGGGATGATGTGCTCCGCAGACTGGTGGATATACAGTATGCGCGCAATGATATGAACTTTGTCCGTGGCACCTTCAGGGTGCGGGGAGACGTGCTGGAAATTATACCGGCCAATACCTTTGATAAAGCCATACGAGTGGAATTCTTCGGTGATGAAATCGACAGGATTTCTGAAATCAATATCCTGACAGGTGAAATTCTGGGCTATCTTTCCCATGCGGTGGTTTTCCCCGCATCCCACTATGCCGCTTCCCGGGATAAAATCGAGAAGGCCGCATCAATGATAGAAAGGGATTTGGAAGAACAGCTGGAGAAGCTGGAGGGCCGGAACAAGCTGCTGGAGGCTCAGCGCCTGCGTCAGCGCACCAATTTTGACCTGGAAATGATGCGGGAAATCGGATACTGTACCGGTATCGAAAACTATTCCAGGTATTTGGACGGGAGAAGCCCCGGTCAGCCGCCCTACACCCTGCTGGATTATTTTCCTGAAGATTTTCTGCTATTCGTGGATGAATCCCATGTGACCCTGCCTCAGGTAAGGGCCATGTATGCCGGCGACCGTTCCAGAAAGGAGACCCTGGTGGAATATGGATTCCGCCTGCCTTCAGCCCTTGACAACCGGCCATTGACCTTTGAGGAGTTCAACAGCAGGCTGAATCAGGTGATTTATGTCAGTGCCACTCCTGCTGATTATGAACTTGAGCGTTCATCCAATGTGGTGGAACAGATTATCCGGCCTACCGGCCTTGTGGATCCAGAGATAATAGTAATGCCGGTACAGGGCCAGATCGATCATCTGCTGACACAGATAAGGGAAAGAACAGACAGGAAGGAACGGGTTCTGATAACCACCCTTACCAAAAGAATGGCGGAAAGCCTGACCGACTTTTTGAAGGAAATGAATGTGAAGGTAAGATATCTGCATTCCGATATCGATACCCTGGAAAGAATGGAGATTATCAGGGATCTGCGGCTGGGCGTTTTCGATGTGCTGGTCGGCATCAACCTGCTGCGTGAAGGCCTGGATCTGCCGGAGGTTTCCCTTGTGGCCATTCTGGATGCAGACAAGGAAGGCTTCCTGAGATCCCAGACTTCCCTGATCCAGACCATTGGACGGGCAGCCCGAAATACCAATGGAACGGTTATAATGTATGCCGACAACATTACCGACTCCATGCGCTATGCCATAGACGAAACCAACCGCAGAAGAAGCATGCAGATTGAATACAACCGTCTGCACAATATTACGCCCCAGACCATATTAAAGGAAGTTTACGATAAAATTGAGATTACCAGGGCTGCCGAGGAGCATTCCCCCTATGAGATCCAGGCGGAAATGACAGCCGAAGAAAGAGAAAAGAAAATAAGGCTCCTTGAAAAGGATATGAAGGCAGCAGCTGCTGCCCTGGAATTTGAGGCAGCGGCCAGACTGCGCGACCAGATGATGGAGCTTATCAGACAACAGGAGGAAGCAGGAGAAGCAGATGAGTAAGGATGTATTGTACATCAGAGGTGCCCGTGAGCACAATCTGAAGGATGTTGAAGTAGCCATACCCAGGGAGAAGTTTGTAGTTCTGACCGGTGTCAGCGGTTCCGGAAAAACATCCCTGGCTTTTGATACCATATATGCAGAAGGACAGCGCAGGTATGTTGAATCATTGTCCGCTTATGCCCGCCAGTTCCTTGGTTTGATGGAAAAGCCCGATGTGGATTATATTGAAGGCCTGTCCCCGGCCATCTCCATCGATCAGAAAACCACCAGCCGGAATCCCCGTTCCACCGTAGGTACAGTTACGGAGATTTATGACTACTTGAGGCTGCTCTATGCCAGGGTCGGCATACCCCACTGCCCCAGGTGCGGCCAGAGGATCCACCGACAGTCCGTGGATCAGATGGTGGATGCCATAATGAAGCTGCCCCAGCGCAGCCGCATTCAATTGCTGGCGCCCCTTATAAGGGGAAAGAAGGGGCAGCATGTCAAGCTCCTTGACGGCATTCGCAGGGAAGGCTATGTCAGGGTGAGGATAGACGGCGAAATGCGGGAGCTGAGTGAGGAAATTGTTCTGGACAGGAACAGGAAGCATACAATTGAAGTTGTGGTGGACAGGCTTATAATCCGGGATGATATTCAGAAGCGTCTGGCAGATTCCCTGGAAACGGTTCTTGCTCTGGGAGGCGGTTTGGCCATAGTGGATGTAATAGACGGAGACGAGTACCTATACAGCCAGAACTATGCCTGTCCTGACTGCGATATCAGCATGGAGGAACTGGATCCCCGGATATTTTCATTCAATACCCCTTACGGGGCCTGTGAGAAATGCAATGGCCTGGGCACCCTTATGGAAATCGATCCTGACCTTGTTCTGCCCAATCGGGAACTGTCCCTGCTGGAAGGTGCCCTGACAGCACCGGGCTGGAATATGTCCAACGGAGACAGCGTAGCCAATATGTATATGAAAGCCCTGGCCAAACGCTATGGATTCCGCCTCGATACCCCCGTAAAGGATATGGAGCCTGACCATATCAACCGGATTCTCTATGGTACCGATGGGGAGAAGCTGAAAATCAGCTACAACCGGGGGCAGAGCAGCGGTTCCTTTACAGCTGCCTTTGAAGGGATTATTCCCAATCTGGAACGCAGGTACCGGGAAACCAATTCTCAGTACTCAAAGGATGAAATTGAATCGCTGATGAGCACCAAACCCTGTCCCAAGTGTAATGGAGCCAGGCTGAAGCCTGTCTCTCTTGCTGTTACGGTAGGCGGAAAAAACATAGATCAGCTTACCAGAATGTCCATCCGGGAATGCTCCGATTTCTTCAGGAGCCTGCAGCTGTCTGAAATGGAAACCATGATTGCACATCAGGTTTTGAAGGAACTGAAGGCCAGGCTTGGCTTTCTGATGGATGTGGGGCTGGATTACCTGACCCTGTCCCGTTCAGCCGGCTCCCTTTCCGGGGGAGAGGCCCAGCGCATACGTCTGGCTACCCAAATAGGGTCCGGACTGATGGGTGTTTTGTATATCCTGGACGAGCCCAGCATCGGCCTGCACCAGCGGGACAATGAACGGCTGATCAAAACGCTGAAAAACCTGCGGGACCTGGGCAATACCCTGATCGTG
>FZPS01000194.1_pt16 | contig 14221 bp, 13 predicted proteins | sample 1817821 | NCBI WGS metagenome assembly FZPS01 (sample SAMEA104158645, study PRJEB21678) | metagenome | place: Germany | collected 2015-04-21 | reverse complement strand
CTTGCGGTGGCAGCTCCTAGCTAAGCATGCTTACAGGGAAGTCTACAGATTCTTGCATCCAAAGGCAATCTTGCCTATTCGTCAAGATGGAGAGATAGTCCCTGAAAATGTCATGAACCAGGTGCTCGCGTTTACCGGGATTTATGTGGGGTTGTTTGTATTTGCAACTCTCTGCATGCTCGCCATGGGACTAGACATGTTGAGTGCAGCCTCGTCAGTGGCAGCCACCCTAGGCAACGTAGGCCCAGGCCTGGGATCTGTCGGGCCGATGGCAAACTACGCCCACCTGCCGGCGGTCGGAAAACTGTTCCTTACCTTCATCATGCTTATCGGCAGGCTTGAGGTTTTCAGTGTACTGGCCATCCTTACCCCCGCCTTCTGGCAGAGATAACAGATAGAAACAAACAGAAGATGATAGGTTGACCCTTCGTCCCTTCTTGATCCTGAACTACCGTCTGAAAATACTACAGGTTTTCCATCAGGCTGCTCCGTTTTTGTACAGCTCTAATTGGAGGTTGTAGAAATTTTAGACGGCCGTATGAAAAAACTACAACTTCTTCGGCAACCTGCATCATTCTGATACAGTTTTTGTAAAACCTGGGCGGATTTTATACAGATCCCGAAGAAAGCTGTATAAATCCTGAGCTGCTGTACGAAAAAACTACAGCTTTACCGCGAAGCTGTCTGATTCTCGTACAGTCTGGACTAAGAGCTGTATCAATTTTGAACAGCCGTGCAACAAGACTGCAGCTCTTCAAAGAACCTGTCCGATTTCTACACGGGTTTTCAAAAACCTGTATGGTTCTTATACAACCCGAAAAGAAACCTGCCTGAATCCGAAGCTGCTGTACACAAAACAAACAGCTTTTCAGAAACCTGACCGGCTTTCATACAGGTTTCCGAAAAGCTGTGTTGATTTCATACACTACAGCCGGGGAAGCCCTCTATGCCCTATGGGTCAAGGAAACTCCCACGGTCACATCAACGATGAGTCTAAGCAGGTAGATTCTTGTTGGCTAGTCAGATCCGGGCTACTCCGGTCTCCCTAGCCGCCTGGGCGACTGCAGCTGCCACTGCAGGCGCTACCCTCTCATCAAACACATCGGTGATGATGAAATCCGGGGATAACTGGCTGTCATCCACCAGATCTGCCAGTGCACGGGCTGCTGCAATCTTCATTTCCTCATTAATATCCCTTGCCCGTACATCGAGAGCACCCCTGAAAACTCCAGGGAAGGCCAGCACGTTGTTTATCTGGTTCGGGAAGTCCGAACGCCCGGTGCCTACCACTTTAGCCCCGGCAGCCTTAGCTTCATCCGGATATATCTCAGGTACAGGGTTTGCCATTGCCAGGACTATAGCATCATCAGCCATGGTCCTCACCATATCCTGGGTCAAGGCCCCGCCTACCGAGACTCCGAGGAACGCATCGGCGCCCTTTACAGCTTCAGCCAAGGTCTTGGCCCTATCCCGGTTGCTTCTCTTGGATATCTCCTCTTTATAAGGATTCATCCCTTCTGTGCGGCCTTCGTAGATAGCACCCCTGCTATCACAAAGGATCACATCTCCTGCTCCCATGCTTAAGAGGAGGTTGGTGATTGCCATCCCGGCTGCTCCTGCACCGTTCACAACGACCCGGATGTCAGACCATTTCTTGTCCACTACCTTAAGGGCATTTATCATTGCAGCCGCAACCACAATAGCTGTACCGTGCTGGTCATCGTGGAAGATGGGTATGTCAGTTTCTTTCTTGAGCCGCTCTTCCACCTCGAAACACCTTGGCGCTGCTATATCTTCCAGGTTGACCCCACCGATAGTCGGTGAAACTCGTTTCACCGTTTCTACTATTTCATCTACGTCTTGGGTAGCAAGGCACAGAGGAAAAGCATCCACACCGGCAAATGACTTAAATAGGACACACTTGCCTTCCATGACCGGCAATGCTGCCTCAGGCCCTATGTTGCCGAGGCCCAATACAGCGCTTCCGTCACTTACAACAGCTATGACATTGCCCCGGAACGTATATTCCCAAACCAAGTCCTTATCCTGGTGAATCTCTTTGCATGGCTCAGCCACCCCTGGGGTGTATGCCAAGCCCAAGTCATCCTTGTCCTTGAGTTCAACCTTGCTCCTTATGCCAACCTTGCCTTTGTTCTCCCTATGTAAAGCTAGTGCCCTGGTGCGCAGATCCACAGATGCTACCTCCCTCTCTCACATGTTTACCTGCCTGATGCCTTGGTCTCGTCCATCCATGCCGGTTGTGCTTGCCGGCCATCCGTTCCAGCTTCCGTACCAGCCGTTCGCGCCGGCCATGGACTAGCGTTCACGCCAACCTGTATTTGGATTGGCCTTCCTCGTACGCATTACGACCCTCGCTGTCTATGCCGACGATTAACGGAAAATCCTCTACTTCCAAACGATAGATAGCTTCTGCCCCAAGGTCAGGGTAAGCTATCACTTCAGCCTTTTTGATACGCTGGGCTAACAAGGCACCGGCACCGCCTACGGCCAAGAAATATATAGCCCCATGTTCTTTGATGACATCAACCACTGCCTGGCTCCTGTACCCTTTCCCTATCATCCCCCTTAAGCCAAGTTCCCGTACAAGCAAAGGGGTATAAGGGTCCATACGGCTGCTGGTTGTGGGTCCTGCAGAGCCAAGCACCTTCCCGGGTTTTGCCGGGCAAGGGCCTACGTAATATATAACCTGGCCTTTGAGGTCTACAGGCAACTCTTGACCTGCCAGGTAAGTCTCTGCAAGTCTCTTGTGGGCAGCATCTCTGCCGGTAAGAAGCACACCGCTCAAAAGCGCCTGGTCGCCGGCTTTGAGCTCTCTGATGGTTTCATCATCAAGTGGCGTCCTAATCCGCTTCATCTCGTCCACCTCTTTTTCACAATACGGCTTCCGCGTGGCGGGATGCGTGACACTGGATATTCACTGCTACAGGTAAACTAGCTATATGAGTCGGGTAGACCTCTACATGAACATCGAGGGCAGTGATACGGCCCCCCAGTCCCTGGGGCCCTATGCCGGTGCTGTTAATCCGTCTTAATATTTCTTCCTCAAGCCTTGCTATGTGAGGTTGAGGGTGTCTCTCGCCTAACGGCCTCAAAAGAGACCTCTTGGCCAAGAGAGCTGACTTCTCAAGATTCCCACCTACACCTACCCCTGCGACTATTGGTGGGCAGGCATTGGGACCGGCAGCCTTGACTACCTCCAGTACAAACTGGATGACCCCCTCTTCCCCGTCGGCAGGCTTTAGCATCTTCAACGCAGATGAATTCTCAGAGCCTGCGCCTTTGGGTGCTACGATGATTCTCAAGTCTGAGCCGGGAACAATATCCGTGTGGATTATGGCAGGCGTGTTGTCACCTGTGTTCTTGCGAATCAGAGGGTCGGACACTACGGATTTCCTCAGGTATCCGTTGACGTATCCACGACGCACTCCCTCGTTGATGGCATCGTAGAGATCTCCCCCGGTAATACTTACCTCCTGCCCTAACTCCAAGAACACCACAGCAAGTCCTGTGTCCTGGCAAATCGGCTCGCCGGTAGAAGCTGCAAGTCCGGCATTTTCACGGATGATGCCCAGCAGATCCCTCCCCAAAGGTGATTCCTCATCGAGGACCGCTTTCTCCATTACTTGCCACCAGTCATCCCCCAAAGTGGTGCATGCCTGTATACACAACCGCTCAACTGTATCAATGATATCTTTCACATGTATTTGTTTCATTGACTCCACCACCGCGCGCCTAATCCCTAAGCCAGGGCCTTCTTATCAGTGTCTTTAGCGACCATACTGCGGGGATCAAGTACCTGCCTGGCGGTTGCCTCGTCGAGCAGACCTTCCTCAATCACCACAGTGATGATATCCTTGCCTTCGTCCATAGCCTTCTGAGCTACGTCTGATGCAGCATCTTGTCCAATCATAGGCGCCAAAGCGGTCACCAAGCTCAGGGCGCTCGCTGCATACCTTTCCAGCCGCTGCCTGTTGAATTCCATGCCTTTGATGACCTTCTCAGCCAGGGACTTCATTGCATTGGTCAGCATGCCTATGCTCTCGAAGAGGCAATGGGCGAGTACAGGCTGCATGACGTTAAGCTCGAATTGGCCGGCAGAAGCTGCCAAGCCTATGGTCAGGTCATTGCCATACACCTTAAAACATACCTGGTTGACCAGTTCGGGTATTACAGGGTTAACTTTACCCGGCATGATGCTTGAACCAGCCGCAACTGCCGGAAGCTTTACTTCCGCAAGCCCTACCATTGGGCCGGATCCCATGAGCCTGAGGTCGTTGGCAAGCTTGGTCAACGTAGTTGCAGTAGCTTTCATCAAACCTGATACCTCTACCCACACATCCAAGTTTTGGGTTGCATCTACCAGATCAGAAGCAACGCTCAGACTGTCAATACCGCTGGCCTCACACAGTTTGGCACCGACAGATTTCATGTAGGCCGGATCAGCGTTAATGCCTGTCCCAACTGCTGTGCCACCCATGTTGACCACTGACAAGATCTTGATGACCTTTTGGCCCCGCTCTACATCGCGGCGGATAGCTGAAGCCCAAGCACCCAGTTCTTGTCCTACTGTAATGGGTACTGCGTCCTGAAGATGGGTACGTCCAAGTTTGACAATATCGTTGCATTCAAAGGCCTTCTTCTCCAGGGTATCTGCGAGAAGCTCAGCCGCCTCCAAGTACTGGCTCATAAGCCTGATAGCTGCAATACGTATAGCAGTGGGTACGACGTCATTGGTGGATTGCCCCTTGTTCACATCGTCCAGAGGATGGACCTCTGAATAGTTGCCGGGTTTGTGTCCGAGGATATCCAGAGCCCGGTTGGCTATGACTTCATTGGCATTCATGTTTATGCCTGTCCCGGCCCCACCCTGGATTGCCTCCCCGATGAACTGATTGTGCCATTTGCCGTCTATGATCTCATCCGCTGCCTGAACGATGGCTTTGGCTTTTTGCGGGGCAAGCACACCTGCCTCGAGATTGGCCAATGCAGCTGCTTTCTTCACCATGGCCAGGGCTGTTATGAGTTCGGAGTGGATTGGGTAACCGCAGAAGTTGTAGTTCTCTGCGGCTCTTACACTGTGAATTCCGTAATACGCGTTGGCGGGCAAAGTCTTGGTGCCCAGGAAATCTTTTTCCTCCCTGACGTTACGAATCTCCTCTCCCAGTGACACATCTGTCATCCTTTCTGCAACGTTAGCACATCTTGTTTAACTGGTGCTCCCGAATATGTATTCCTCCAAACAACCGACGCAAGGTGACAATATGCTACAGCTTTACAATATACTACTCGGGTTGCAAATTCAACGAGTTTACCTGTCCGACCGAATCCACCTATCAAGCAAGCAGTTCAGCGATGTCAGAGCCACACACCACGGGACGCGCCGGGCCAGCAAGCTACGGGCCAATCCATTCAGCGATGTCAGCCACCACTTTCTCTGAGACATCTGAAGGAACCATGTACTCATCCGGTGTACTCTTGCCGGTGCCGCTCATGAACAGGTGGTTCAAATCCGGATAAGTCTTTACCGTCACATTTGCCATGCCGGACAGGGCCTCTGCCCAGAGCCCCAGATCCACCATGGTAACCTGATAATCCCGCTCTCCCTGAAGGACGAGGATGGGCAAGGTGAGCCCTTTGGCGATTTCCACCGGATCGTGAGCTTCAAGGTCATCCCAGTAGGCTTTGGGAGCACCGAGAACCATTTCCCCTTCCCGTAGGGCGCCTGACTTGATTTTGTCTACAGCCGCCTTTACTTCACGGATTTGCTCTGATTCGGTTTCGCCTACATGACCGTCAAGGTTAGCCAAGTACTCAAGCTGCTCCGCCATGAGGTCAGCAAGGTTCCTGGCAGCCGGGGCCATCATCACGAGCCCTGCGATGCGTCCATCGCCTTCTGAGACATCCCCATCTCCATGTCCGCCCGCACCGCCGACGCCAACGGCCTTGGGGGAGTTGCAAGCTTGCGCTATCCTCGGTCCCATTGTGGCGCCCAGGCTGTGGCCTACGACAAATATCCTGTCAGGATCGATTCCGTCGATGGTTTTGAGCAGTCTGACAGCCAGCACTGCATCTTCGACAGTCTCTTCGTTCACCGTAAGGGACGCAGCCTCTGCAGGAGTAAACGCGGCTGCATGCTCTTTGGTGCGTTTTTCATAGCGAAGCACTGCAATGCCCCTTGAAGCAAGCCCCCACGCCAGGTCCTTGAAAGGCTTGTTGGGGCCGATGGTTTCATCCCTGTCATGGGGACCGGAACCGTGAACCAGGACCACGGCAGGGACCGGTGCGTCGCCGGACATCCCTTTGGGAACTGTCAAGGTTCCGGGGAATGCCCACTTGCCTTCGCCTACAACAACCTCCCTCTCCTCAAACAGGTCGAGATTGGCGTAAGCAGGGGCAACGTACTCAATGGGTTCAAGTGCCCCGGCCCACAAGCCTGCAACCTGGCCTTGGTTGTCGAAAACCACTTTGATATCCATTCTTCCTCTCTCGAACAAATTGGCTACATAGACAAGCCGATAACCTTCCTCTTCTGCGAATGCGGTCGCGGCAATGTTTAACCAAGTACCTGCCTGGCCTTGGATTGTTGCCCAGACTTGTTCCAGCTGGCCAACCGACATAACAGCACTCATCTTCTTGTCGAAATGCTTGCGTGCTTCCTCGAACTCTCCCTCGGCCATGGCGAACACGAGATCTCCCGCCATGACCTCCAGTTCTTCCTTGGTCTTGTGCAACTCTGCGGGTTTCTTGGAACATGCGGATAGCAGCAACGTTGCCGTCAAAGCGATAATCAAGAGGATCGGTACGACATGGGCGGTTGATCTCTTAGCTTTCGTATGTCCCAACCAGATCACTCCCTAACTCATCCTGGACTCATTCTATTATTGACTTCCAGTCTGCTCAAGGACCTATTTTCTGACAAGAAACAATCGCCCGAATACTAGTCCGTTCCATCATGATCCGGTGTTTCATAGCCGGTCCGTCGTGAGCCCTTCGGTCCATAGGCGGTTCGGTCATGGGCCTCCGGCACCTGCTGTGACCATATCTTAATAATTTTGATATTGCGCTTTACTTTTTTAACATTGCTATGTAATATATTTATGATGTCGCTTGGCAGTAGTGCGGTGTCGAAAGGCGGTACTGTATATGCGGCTTTTCAACGCCTCTTCAGCGCAGCACCCAATCAGCAGCCCGTACCAAGCACTACAGATGCCCCAAGGTTAGGAGGAACTCATATGGTTAGTTCAGGCAGGTCGCTGCGTTCATCGGGAATCCAAGAATTCTGGCGCGAAATACATCCGGGCATGCGCAGGCTTATAGCAATCGGAATGGTCGAGGTGTTATCGGTAGGATTGTACGTTTCGCTTCTGGCACCTTGGTGGAAATCCCTGGGGTATGAATCGGTAGCCCAGGGCTGGCTCAACTCAATCATGGAAATAGCCGGTGCCGTCGTAGCCGTAACCGGCGGCATCATTGCAGACAAGTACGGGCGGAAAGGCATGTACACTGTGGGGCAGCTTATGCGGTGCGCCGCGATAATGGTGCTGCTTTCGGCCAAGAGCTTCACCGGGCTGGTCATGGTATCCGTGTTCAGGGGCCTCAGTGTCATACAGTTTCCGGCACGTACCGCATTTGTGGCCGGATATACTGTCAAGGAAAGCAGGGCAACTGTACTTGGCATCTATCAGACTGCTTCACTGGTTGCCAATATAGCAGCTCCTTTGGCCGCGGGTTACATGGCAGACCGGTTCGGGGTAAAGCCGCCTCTCTGGCTGTCTCTGGGGCTTGCGGTGCTGGCAATACTCATATCAATTCCTATAGGCAAAGAGGAAGATAGTCCGGGCCCTAGCCCCTCAGGTTCAAACAGCCAGACTGATACGAAATCCGGCAAGTTCTCTCCGGAGGCTCTCCTGGCGACGGTGCGGGAGATGCTTGAACAGTCAGACCGACGCATGTTAATACCGCTGCTCATAGCCTTCATAGCCAACGGGCTGATAAACGGCGGTGTTAGCATCCTGCTGCCTTTCACCGTCATGGACAGGTTCTCTGACGAGTATACGGCGGTCACGGCACTGTCAGTCGCATCAAGTCTGGGTACTGCCTTGGTGATGCTGATTGGAGGCAGGATAGCCGACCTGAAAGGCAGAAGAAGGGTAATCGTGATCACAGGAACCATTATGCCTGTATTGATGCTCTGGGTATTCTGGATAAACAGGCTGTGGCAGGTATATGCCCTGCTGATGCTCGTCTCGATGATCGGTAACCTGGCAGGTCCTGCGATGATGGCCGCAAAGATGGAAGCAGTTGAGGAGAAGTACAGAGCAACTTGGGATGGTTTAGCGCAGGGCGGCGTTTCAGTGGGACTGGCCATGGGCTATCTGGCCTGGGGGATGCTGTACAAGGCAAGCTACACCTGGTCGTGGCTTACCGTGATCTGCTTGTGCTTCGTTCAGGTATTGTGCTACTCCGTTGCGCTCAGGTCGAGGCAGCAAGCCCAATAGCTGAACACTTAGTCTAACCTGTACATCACTTCCCGGTCATAGCTCACAAGCACATGGTAATATCCCTTGAGCATTTGGTTGAGCTCATCGTCGCCTGTATCCACAAGTAGGGGGCGCCTGTTGAGAGCTTGGAGCTTGTCTCTGGTGGCCACTATTCTTATGTTGTCCTTCCCAACCTTGCGTATGACTTCCGGGCTCAGCTGCTGGTTTCCCCGGCCGAACACATATCCCTGGCCCCCAATCACCGTGACCACAATCAGGGCGCCCCGGAGCCTATCAACGAGCTTCCCGTCGAGAAGCCGGAGCAGCTGTTGCTCATTGGCATCTGCGATGAGGAGTTCCTTGTCCAACACAACGTCAACTCCCAGAAGAGTAGCTTCCAAACCCAGCTTTTCCATGATCGGGCGGGTGGTAGTGCCGGGGCCGATGATATATGCCACATCGGGCTCCATTTCTTCCACGATCCTCTCAGCAATTCCGTCCAGGGCGGCCGGTTCAGACTCGGTGCTGCCTGACTTGAGGCATTGGACCAACTGCTCTTCGTAAGGCACCCGCAGGTATCCGTAGAGCATGGCGGTTACCCTGCCTTCACGAAAGGCATCTTCATCTAAGTCCATAACTTCAGCATCCCTTAACTCAGTGACCTCCCCCGTGATGAACTTCGCCGCCAACAGCCCTGCATCCCGGGGACTGGTAGCGTAGACAGACGAATGAATCTTGACACCTGCCGGCACACCCAGGACAGGTAGCTTGTAGCCTACTGCGTTGTATATGTTCCGGGCTGTGCCGTCCCCGCCCGCGAAAAGAATCAAGTTAACTCCCGCTTCCAGCATATCCACGGCGGCCTGTTCTGTATCTTCAGGGGTAGTCCGGCCAAGGTGCCAGTCCCGCCTGCCATCTTCTCGGCCGGTACTGCCTGCAGGCCGGGCCTTGGGATACAGCACCACAGGTTCAAATCCTGCAGTCCTCGCCTGATTTTCGCCCATATCACCCGGGTATGTGAGGAGTTCAAACCCGCCCTTGATTGAGGACAGCTCTTTGAGGGCAGCCATGGCTCTTTGGGGCGCTTCAGGACGTGCACCCAGTTCCAGGGCACGCCTCAGGATATGGGCTCCGTCGGTACCTTTCAAGCCAACCCTGCCGCCCATACCTGCGATGGGGTTTACGATCAGACCGAGCTTCTTCCTTGCCACTGGTATCCCCCTTGTCGTGTTTCGTTTACTATGCCCATGATGCGCATCATCTTCATTATCTTCATCATGTTCATCAGGTTCATCATACCAACCGTACTCTCCATACCTGTCTCGAGGGTTCAGTTGCCAATCCGCGGTATATGGCCCATCCCGAACTCATGCCGAAACCACCCTGGTTCCCTCAAGCCCCAGCTTGTACCCGGATACCCACACAAGCTCCGGCCCGCCATCTGCCGGTCCACCATCTGCCACATCTACAGGTTCGCCCTCTACATCTTGGGGCACCAAGATGGACGGTTGGAGCTCTGCTCCTGTTTGCCCCGCCACCATCCATACACACGGGATATGGAAGCCTGGCCTCCTGGGGTCCTGGATTGCAGCCACAGTCCCGTGGGGCACGTACTCCGTGTCCACATGACGGGTTTCTCCCCACCAAGGACACACCTTAACCCTGGAAAGGTCAACTGCTATGAGCCGAAGGTTGCTGCCGAGATAGCTGTTCCAGCGTGATATCCTGGAATTCTTGCGCTCTTCCGCGGCCTTTGCCCGAGCGCCCGGAATGGGCAGGAATCGGCGGACATGAAATCCAAGGTGTTCCAGATGGCCTGCAAGCGTCTCAACTCCCGGAGTGCTCAGTATTACGATCAGATCGGGCCTTACGGTCTCAGCCTTGGCACACTTGAGCTGCCTCCCTGCTACGCCCCTGACAAGTCCGCTGGTATCTATCACTATGACATCTGCACCTTCACGCTTTGCATCCCTCACACAGGCTTGTACTCCGGCTGCTACGTTTAACCCCCTGCCGTAGGGGGATGTATTCCCCGCCATGTACGAAGCCCTCCTGGTAACCGCCTTCAATGAATCGAAGTCCTGCTCAGGAAAGCCGTACGACACAAACCCGGGAGGACCTATGTCTGCCTGTCCAATGTCAGCGTCAACGATGGCCGCTTTACGGCCTGTGCTCAGAAACCAGCGAGCCAGCAGCGCTACCAGGGTGCTCTTACCGGTGTCGACCTCGCCGACGACCATGACTGTAGCCCGTTCGGGAAGCCCGGACAGTTCCTTGGCCAAAGCAGCGCTTATCTTCATCTAAACAACCTGCCTTTGACACCACGGTACATCCTAATCATCTTCATCATCTTAACCATATCTTCCATTATCCCAGCGCTTCTTACAAGGAGTGACAAGCGCGCTTCACTGCTGCCAAGTTCTGATTGTGGTTGAGTCCCGCTTTACATGAACAGTTGTCTTGATTTCGTAGAGACCGTCCAAGAACTCAAGTAGCGGGATACTTCAGATTGACATGTTGGCCCCAAGCCCGCCCCATCTTGACTCCGTGTTGACAGCTCTTAGAACGCGAGGTATAACTATGGATGACAGCATCCGAAACTGATCCCATCATTGTCCTGCAGCATCCTACTTGGCAGACGTTGCGGCCTCAAGACATCAGCATACCGGCACCGGCAAGGCAAGCTTGGCTTCCTGTTCTGCCGCCCGACCGGAAAAAGCATTACTGAGGGGGTATGGCCTGTGAACATAATCGTCAGCATCCACGACTACCGGGAGACCATAGAGAACATACCAGCAAAGGGCAAGTGGCAGGCATGGCTCGATCATTACTACTCACGATACCGGCAGATGTTCGACATAATCTTCAAGTTTTTGTATATGGCCGATGTGCAAGCAATGAAACCACATGTGGAAGCATGTGATTTTGCTCAATGTCTCAAGAGGTTTGAGGCATTTATTGAACACGGCGGACTCGACAAAACCAGAGAGACCCTCACCCGAAGCGAGGAGTTGCTGGGCTACGGGAGCGAGTTCGGAAGCGATTATGATGTGTTCATCATGGCCGGAATCGGTCACACCGGAGGCACAGCCCCTCCCGCACCCAATCCTTTCATTTACCTGGGAACCGAGGTGATCGGATCTGACCCGGCAAAGATCAGCTCCATAGTGTCCCATGAGTTCCACCACCTTGCGCGGATCCGAATGCTAGGGATGGAAGCGCTCAAGATGGCCGCATTCACCTTTGCCGAGCTCATCCTCACCGAGGGCTTGGCGACTGTATTTTCCGTTATGATCCAAGATCAGGATCTCGACTTCGGTGCACGTATCATGAAGACAGCCCTCAACATGACTGATGGAGCACTGTCATATTGCGTTGCCAACCACCACGCCCTGATCCGGGAGATCCTCAGTTTGGGCGAATCCCAAGCCACTCCCGAGCTAACGGTCAAGTACCTGTACTCGGGGCCATCAACGGATTCCCAAGGTAGGCCGGGCAACGTCGGTTACTACGTGGGTGCTGCTATAGTCATGGATATCCTGAGAAACAGCCGTAATGCCGCGCAGATGATGCAACAGCTTACCAGGATGCCGGGCCGGGAAATCCTCCAGCTCTGGAGGGAGGCGGTTGACCGCCCCTAGTCGATGCGGGACACCCTGTCGACCTCCCGCTTGTAAGCCAGGTATGTGTTTTCATCGAAACACACGAACCTGACTTCCTCGATGGGCATGCCGGCAGCGCCCGGTTGATTGCCTTGCCGGGTCCCAGACTCTTCAAAGAAGCCGGCTACTGCGCCCACAGCCACAGGTGCGGCTTGCTCCACAGGGTAGCCATATGCGCCTGTGCTGATTGACGGAAACGCTATTGTCCTGACGCCATGTTCCACCGCCAGGCGCAAGGAGTTCTTGTAGCAGTTAGCCAAGAGTCCCCGTTCACCCTGGTTGCCACCCCGCCACACAGGGCCTACCGTATGGATGACCCACTTCGCCGGAAGCCTGTATCCCTTGGTGATCACTGCTTCGCCGGTGTCACACCCGCCTATTTTCCTGCACTCTTCCAGGAGTTCGGGACCGGCGGCCCTATGTATGGCTCCGTCAACGCCGCCCCCTCCCAAGAGAGTCTTGTTGGCCGCATTGACAATCGCATCAACCTGCTGTCTTGTGATGTCGCCTCTCACGACGGTGATCGCCGCCCTTTGCATCATGCGTCAACCTCCTAACATGTTACGGGGTAGAAAGCCGCTGTTCCTTATGGGAATATCAGCCTTGAAGATCATAGCTACAAGGAGGATACATGTCATCAGGCAGAAAAGGCCTACCGAAACCCTTTTTTCATCGGTGTCAGGTACCCCGCTTGGTGTAGCACAGAACGCCTGTTGTCTGCCTATTTGGAGTATAGCACTTACCGTGTGAATCCCACAATCCAGGCCGGCCAAATGCCCATCCATAAAGCGCTGATAAGCGCGGTCAACCGGGGCTCCGCCTCATGGAACCACTTCCCCTTGCTTTCCGTCAGCAAATAACGTAGGACACGATAAACCGGGCTCAGGCACAGGTATTGACAAGGGGGTCTCCTACCGACGGAAACCGCGAAACCCAAAGGGCTCACGGGGCTCAAACGGATCACCACCCGGTTCCCGGCCGCTTTGCTGCTGGGGATACTGTTGGTGATGGCAGGCTGTTCCCCGCAAGAGACGACGCCGGTTGTTATAGTCGAACCCCAACTAATTGTCGAAACCGCGGTCGAAGGCTTCATCGTAAACTCGGACCTCTCGGAACACTTGGTATCCCCCGACGGGTCGTACTTCCTGGCAGTGCGTAACGACGGCCTGGGAAGCTACCTTGGGGTTTTCCCGATTGACGTCGTTGATGAAGAGGCTTCGGGAGAAATCCCTGTAGAGTCAGTGAGCAGAGAATGGCTCTTGGCCTCATCGTTCAGCTACTGGCCCTTGGGATGGACATCCGATACTGAATTCGTGTACGCAAAGGTAGGATGGCAGCCCGCAGGGACACATAAAGGCGAAAGGGGCGTGGCTCTGGTAGTGGGCCGCTTTGACAGGAACTCGGGCACCGTGTCGGCAGACGAAGAAGCCTTCTTCGAGCTGCCCTACAGGGACTCTGTATTGCGGACACTGTTCCTCCCTGAGCGCAACCAAGTGTACCTCAACAACAACACGACCATATGGCGTTTCGACGTGGCCCAAAGGCAACTCGCCGTACTCAAGAGCGGCCTTCCCGACTACGTTTACAGACAGCCTGTCCCTTCACCCGACGGAAATTACTATGTCTACGAGCTCAACGAAAAGGACAAGAGCGGGGTTTTCATTTTCGACACGACCACTCTTGAAGAAAGGCCGCTTCTCCCCAACGGAGACACAATGAGCTTCTTCCCCGCTTGGTCGTTTGGCGGCAAGTACATAGCAGCCTACACAGTCCCCAGGAAGGAAGGCTCTACGGGCACGTCTTGGCACGACTACCGGCTGTTCGTAGGAGAGGACACTGCCCAGAGTATAGGCACGTCGATCATTGTGGTCGATACCCAAGGCAAGCCGGTAGCCACCATCCAGCTGGAAGGCAAGTACGTCCAAGGCTTCCTGTGGTCCCATAATGACCATGCCATTGGTTTCGTGACATCCACAGAGGCGGAGTCTCACTCGCCTGACGATGAATGGCTTTACCGGCTAACCGTTTGCGACAGCGTGTGGATGGCCCGGATAGGCC
>FZPS01000142.1_pt318 | contig 14238 bp, 12 predicted proteins | sample 1817821 | NCBI WGS metagenome assembly FZPS01 (sample SAMEA104158645, study PRJEB21678) | metagenome | place: Germany | collected 2015-04-21 | reverse complement strand
CATTTATATTGTTTCCATCGTATTCTTTTAATTTAATTATTTTAAACCTATGTTGAAATGTAAAGAATGATTTATCTTCAGTTTCTTCTATTTTTAAATACCCTTTATTTGCTAAATATATCAATAATGATACAACATCATTATTATTAGCATAGCCTTTATATAAAAATCCTATTTCAGCACTATTAAAACCTTCTGGAGGGTAAAATTCAACCGTATCAATAACTTGTTCATCTTTTCCATATCTAATCCATAATAAGAATGAAATAACAACAAATATAATTGGTAATATAATCGATAACATCGTTATTAAATCAAGATTATTACTAGCTCCTACAAAATATCCTTCGGGAAGTTCTAATCTAACCGTTAAGCCTTCCCCTGGTTTTAAAACACCATTATATAATCCTGTAATCACATTATCATCAACATTGTAAATGATATTGCTATTATCAACAGATCCCTCTTTACCACTAGAAAATCCTAACTTCGACTCATCAAATTCTTTGGGCATAGATATGTTAAACTCAATCTCACTAATTGTTGTATCCCATTCATTACCTATTAAATTAAAGTAAAATTCATCATACCCTTTGCCCGGATCTTTTCCAATGTTATATAAATAACTAATTTCATAATTCTTACTACCTTTTAAAGTGTAATTAGGACTGCCAATTTTAATAATTTTATAACCACGTTCATTATATGTAGTAAAACTTGTATCAACGTTAATATCACTGATTTTAGCGCGATTATAAGACTTAGTACCATCTAATCTAATAACCTCGTTTCTTAGTGGTAATTTTCTAAATATTCCGTGCTTACTAATATTAAATTTAGCTGTTATATTTTCAGTAATAAAAAATGTATTATTTTCATTTACTTTAATATCGATTTTATATTTCGTTAAAGCGTATTCACCATTTCCATGAGTATTTATATTACCATTATTTATATTAGGTCTAACTGGTTCCTTTTTTTCATATTTCATTCCTACTGGATTATTATCTATTATAGGGTCGAGTCCAATCATATTTATTTTTTTATTATTTTGATAAAGATACTCATCAGCAATTTCTTTAGTTGCTGGTTCAATAAATAATTTATAATACTTTACATCTGAAACTTTATATGGACTAACCATATTTTTTTCATCAATAAAACTACTAAAATAACTACCATTAGAACTTGACATATTATCCCAGATGCCATTGTATCCATCAGTTGCACCAATTTCTTGTTTATGATTGTCATAATAATAAATTACATAGTGATAATAGTACATATTATTTGTTTTTCTTCTCGCATTGCCATCTATTACTGCAGGTATTTCACTTTCATTTGTGAGTACCGTATATTCTAAATCTAATTCAAACTCATCTGTTTCGAAAACAACTGAATCTTTTAAATTAACAAAATCACTTATATAACTTTGAGCATTTACTTTAGATGGAACAAATAATAATAAAAATAAAAAAATGCAGGCAAAAAATAAATTTAATAATTTTTTCATAACTTCACCTGTACATTTTCTCTTTCCGAACTACTTGCTTCAAACATTTTTTCTGTTTTATATCCAAACACACTAGCTATTAAGTTACTTGGAAACATTTCTACTTTATTGTTAAAAATTCTAACTACTGCATTATAATATTTTCTTGAATTGGCAATATCATCTTCTACCTTAGTTAATTGCGAACTTAAATTCAAAAAATTTTCATTTGCTTTTAAATCAGGATAAGCTTCTGCTAACATCATTAATTTGGAAATACCTGTTGTTAATTTTTCATTAGCATCAATCTTTTCCATCGTTGACATTTCATTGTAAGCACTATTTCTTAAATAAATAACACTTTCTAAAACATTTTTTTCATGCTTGGCATAACCTTTTACTGTTTCAACTATATTAGGAATTAAATCCCATCTTTTCTTTAAATAAACATCCATAGTTGAAAAAGCCTCTTTAACTTTATTGCTCAAATTTATTAAACTATTATAAACGACAAACACATAAATCACTAAAAAAATAACTAGTCCAACAGTAATATAAAACCACATCTTAGATCCACTCCTATCACAAAACAATTCATACATATACCATCTGATTTCAAATATGTAATTTGTACTTTACAGATAATATACTTTAATATATTGACAAAATAAAACAGTTTATTTGTTTTAACTAGATACTGTTCACGTTTAAAGTTTTCATATATTATTATCGACAAGGTTCTTGTAATTGATCCAACCCAACTCTATCAGTTTCTTTTATATCAGTTATTTCAAAATTTTTAAACAATTCACTATATTTACTTTTTTGAGCTTTTTTATTACCAGTAAACATAAATTCATAATTTTTATTTTTAGTTAGTTTTGACGCTTGGTCCTTTGATAAATTTACAATGAATGGTTGATGGTCTTGAAATTGATCTAAAATAACAAACTTTGAAATATTGTCTGTTGTTTGATAATTCATTTTTTCAATAACGCGATATGTTCTTGTAAAAATACACTCCCCATCTTCTAATATTTCAGGTTCATATTGTTCTAGTTTTTCTAATAATTCTTCATTTTCATTTGTAATTTCAGTTAATCTTTCAGTAAGAGTTGTTATTTGCTCAATATAATCATTGTTCTTTTCCTCAGCTCTTTTTAGTTTCGGATTTTCACAACCTACTATTAGAAAGGAAATCAATATCCAATTAATAACTTTTAATTTTTTCATAGTCTCCCCCTATCTATCCTTATCCTTATTATATAAAAAAGGATACTTCTTGTCTAGGTTTTATCATAAATAATTAAAAAGTTGTCTAATTAAAGACAACTTTTAATATTTAGTAAACTTTACACTCTTCTTTTTATTATTAACAGCTATACCGTACTCTACTAAATATTAATTTTTTAAATTAATTTCATAATCATGATCGTATTCATATGAAATAGCTCTACTGTTACCCTCAATATCTATCGCTAACACTACCATAATACCTGGACCTTCACCATTTGTTACAACATTTATAACATCGACAATATTTTTAAATTCTGGATAATTTTTTACTTTAAAAGTATTATGATTCATTGTGTCCACTTGAGAAATAACAGATATTGAACCATCTTCCATAATTGCTACCAACCATTTATAACCACCATTAGCGTGCTCTAAAATATCAAACTTCAAAACATTACTTAAAAGTTTATATTCTCTTCCGTATTTTTCTTTTAAAGTTTCATTGTTAATAGATACTATCAAGTCACCGCGCTCATCAATTTTTGCACTGCTAATCCAAGGTTGATAATCATCTTCGCTAATAAATGATATAGCCTGATTATAATCTTCTCTATACTCTAGATGTTTTTTTACAAATTTTTTATAAAAGTCATCTACAGAAATTTCTCTTGTGTTTTCATTTTCAGTAAGGTTTAAATCATTATTTAAATTTTGGTTTTTGTCTTTTGTAAATTCATTTACTAAGTATAATGAAGCAGTACCAAATATCAATACACCTAAAATTACTATTGTAATTGAATTTCTAGCATTTTCTTTCATACATCATCCTCCAAAAACATCTTATCATAACGCATTAAAATTTACAATAAAAAAGATTGTCTATTTACAAACAATCCTTTAATATATGGTAAATTTTACACCCTTCTTTTCATTATTAACAACTATATCATATCCTATTAAATATAAACTTTTTTTAATTATTGATAACCCTAATCCAAATTGACCTTTTATGCCCTTCTTGTAAGGAGTGAATAAGTCAGACACAATATTTTCATCAATAGTAGGACCATCATTATAAAAAGTTATTTTATTATTTTTAATGGATATTTTAATTTCTTTCTTGGCATATCTTATAAAATTATGGAGCATATTATCAACAATAGCCTCCCACATATCAACTGTTCCATTAAATACTGTTTTATTATCATGTATTTTAACTTTCCAATTAATATCAGGTCGCTCATATTTAAATTTTTCAATTGAAGAACTTATTATTTTAGTAACATCTATTTGTTCTTCTTTATAATTATGATTATCTTTATTATCCTTTATATAATTTAATTTATTTAAGTAAAGCAGTGATTCAACTTTATTTTCTAATTTTTTCAATTGTTCTTTTATTACTTTTCTACCACTTTCAGTGTCTTGAACACCGTCTTCAATTGCTTCTATATATGATTTAATAACTGTAAGAGGAGTTTTAAAATCATGTGAAATATTTTGATACATTTGATTTTTATATTCTTCTTGTCTATTTAAAGTATAATGCATCTCATCAATCGCCAATGATAATACGCGCAATTCATCATCTTCTTTAAATTTATAATTATCAATGTAATCATTATTATCAATATTTTCCACTTTATCTTTCAAATATTTAATTTTAAGCACTAAATTACTGGCCCAGAAAATCATCAAACTAATTATGATTATAAATGTTATAAGTAACATGGGGAATATTGCACTTACAACATCACGTTTCATTTGATTGATATAGGCGCTGTCAGTAATGGCTACCTTGGTAACATTATTACTATAAGAGGTAAAATAGTAATATGTTTTCCCAAGATGGGTAAATTTACCGTATTCCGAATTTATATTATCAATAATTTGTTTTGGTGGAGCTGGTATTATTAAATTTAAATTATCAGAAACATAAACTTTATTCGGAGAGTGAATACATAAATACGCAACGTCATCTGCAACTTCATTCGCATTTATTTCTAAGCTTATTAAATCAAGCGGTTGTTTCAAATAATTGTATATATGTTTTTCGTATATTGGGAGCATTGATTTAGGTAAAAACATTCCTAAACTCAGAAAAATGATCCCAAATATTATTGTTCCAATTGATATTAATTGAGTCATTAAATTGTGTTTTAGTTTTTTCATGTCAGTCGATATCCAAATCCATAAATTGTTTTTAGTTTAATTTTAGGCATTTTTTTTCGAACTCTTCTTACTAAATCATCAACAACCCGATCGCTCCCAAAGTAATCATCACCCCAAACATTTTTGATTATTTCTTCTCGACTAAACGATTTATTAATATTTTTAACAAACATTAATAATAAATCAAATTCTAGTGAGGTTAGGTTTATCTCCCTATTATTCTCGATTACTAATCTTTTATCAACATCAATTTCATATGTTTCATACTGAATTCTATTGGTTTTTTGAATATATACTCTTTTTATGATTCTATTTACTCTTAATACCAGTTCTTTAGGTGAATAAGGTTTAGTGACATAATCATCACTACCTAATTCAAGACCAATAATTTTATCCAAATCTTGGTCACGGGCTGATGTAAAAATAACCGGAACTTCGGGATCAAGTTCTCTTATTTTTTTTATAATATCATAGCCACTTATTGTATCACCTAACATAATATCTAAGATCCATAAATGAACCTTTTGTCCTACATAATCAATCGCGTCTTCTCCATTATAGAAATTAACCACTTCATAGTTCTCGCGTTTTAAATAAGACATTATTAAATCATTTAGATCTTTTTCATCTTCCACCAAACAAATCTTATACATATTTACACCTCGATACTAGTATAGCATTGCTACTATTTTTTTTCTACTCATTTATCACATCCTTTCATTTTTTCAGGAGTTTTAAAATATCTGTCATTATCTTTTGGCGACAGTCACTAATCATCTATCACCTCCTTGTATTAACAGTTTACTATAAAATTATGGGTGAATTTTAATAATTTTGTGGGAAATTGTGGTAAAAAAAATCCTATTTAATATTTAAATAAGGATTTGTTCTAAGTTCTTCCTGTAATGTTGTCGTGTTAGCATGACCTGGATAAATTTTAATTTGAGGTGGATACTTTTTTATTTTGTCTAAACTATTCATTAAAGTATTATAATCCCCAGTTGGAAAATCATATCTACCGATCGTTCCTTCAAATAAAAAGTCACCAGTAAATAAATGCTCATTATTAAAATAATATGATACCGAATCGCTAGTATGTCCAGGAGTATATATAACATCAAAATCAAATTGATTAATTTTGTAATTTTGTTCTTGAAGATTAGATTTATCGAAAACGGGACAATCATATTTCTTTTTTAAACTTTCTTCAGCACCAATATGATCGAAATGGCGATGTGTTATTAAAATACCTTGCACAACATTCGCTCCAATTTCTTTTATTATCTTATCTTCTTCAGCACCAGGATCGATAATTAAACATTGATTATTTTTAAATAACAAATAACAATTTGTATTTAAGTTACCAACCACCACTTTTTTTATATTCATAATACCTCCTTTACTGGACCATAACTTTTACGATATCCCTCTATTATTCCATATTTTTTTAAAGCTTCTATATGCTTTTTAGTAGGATAACCTTTATGATTTCTAAATCCATACATAGGATACTTCTCATCTAAATCATACATCATTTTATCTCTAACTACTTTTGCTACAACACTGGCTGCTGCGATACTAATACTATTAGCATCACCTTTAATAATAGATGTTGATGGAATATCTAATTCAAGTTTCATAGCATCAATTAAGACATGGTCTAGTTTTAGTTGTTTTTGTACTTCCTTTATAGCAAGGACCATCGATTTCTTAGAAGCTTCATAAATATTGATTTTATCTATTTCTTCAGCATCAACTATACCAATACCATAAGCAAGGCAATTTTCTATAATGTAACTATAAAACAAATTGCGCTTCTTCTCACTTATTTTTTTAGAATCATTTAAGCCTTCTAAAATAAAAGTTTTAGGAAGAACAACACAAGCAGCTACTACTGGTCCAATTAACGGACCTCTTCCCACTTCATCTACTCCCCCAATAGTTTTAATATTACTGCTATATAATTCATTTTCATATTTATATAAATTCATGTTTTTACCTCTTGGTAATTATATCAAAAATTCTAAAAAAAATAAACCCGAAGGTTTATTTTACAACAATATTAACCATTTTCCCTGGTATCGTAATTATCTTAACAATTTCCTTACCAGAAATATGTTTTTGAACATTATCAATACTTTTAGCTTGTTTTTCCATCTCCTCTTTACTTGCATCAGTTCTAGAAACTGTTTTTCCTCGAACTTTACCGTTCACTTGAACTACCAATTCATATTCAGCATCAACAATTTTGTCCTTATCGTAAACTGGCCAATCGGATTTATAAAATGGGTCTCCTAAATCACATATTTCATTTAATTCTTCAGTAATATGTGGCGCGATAGGATTTAACAAACATAGATAAGTGCGATAATCCTTTTTAGTAATTACTTCTTGTTTTTCCATCTCATTTAATAAAATCATTAAAGAAGAAACTGCCGTATTATATTTCATATTATCTATATCATCAGTTACTTTTTTTATTGTTTGATGCATCAAATATTCTAGTTTCTGACTATATTTATTAACATCAGTTACTTTTTCCTTAATTCGATATGTCCTATTTAAAAATCTATGAGTACCAACAATTCCTTGATCACTCCAAGTTGCATCTTTTTCGTAGTCACCAATAAACAATTCATACACACGAAGTGAATCAGCACCATATAAATTTACCATATCATCAGGATTGACGACATTTCCAAGTGACTTACTCATTTTAGCGCCACCTTCTCCTAAAATCATTCCATGAGCAACACGCTTTTTAAATGGTTCTTTATAAGGCACTAATCCAATATTATATAAAAAATGATTCCAAAAACGAGCATATAGCAAATGTCTCGCAGCATGTTCCATGCCACCATTATACCAATCTACTTGCCCCCAATACTCTAATGCTTCTCTTGAAACAAACTCCTTATCATTATGAGGATCCATATAGCGCAGCCAATACCAAGATGAACCTGCCCAGTTAGGCATTGTATCTGTTTCGCGAATCCACTCTACACCATTTTTATCTTTATAATTTACAAATTCTTTTATATTAGTTAAAGGACTTTTTCCATCTTCAGTTGGTTTATAATTAACTGTATCTGGTAATAAAACAGGTAAATTTTTATCTGTTTTCCACCCATCTTGTTCATTATAAATTAAAGGAATTGGTTCACCCCAAAATCTTTGACGAGAAAACACCCAATCTTGTAATTTATAATTTACAGTTCTTTTTCCTATTTGATTTTCTTCTATATAATCACTAATAATATTTATAGCTTCATCTAAATTTTTACCATTAATAATTTCAGAATTTATATGAACACCATCACCTAAATAAGCTTCTTTTGAAATATCTCCACCATCAATAACAGGAATAATTGGTAATGAAAATTTTTTAGCAAATTCATAATCTCGTTCATCATGAGCTGGTACTGCCATAATCGCACCAGTTCCATAGTTCATCATTACATAATCTGAAATGAAAATAGGAATTTCTTTATTACTAAGTGGATTGGCAGCCGTTATTCCTGATATTTTAACACCGGTTTTGTCTTTATTAAGTTGCGTTCTTTCAAATTCTGTTTTCTTGTGAGCTTCTTGTTTATAAGCTTCTAATTCTTCATAATTAGAAATTTGCTGGTGATATTTTTCAATTATAGGATGTTCTGGCGAAATAACCATAAAGGTTACTCCATAAATAGTATCAGGTCTCGTTGTAAAAACTTCTAGTGATTCATCTAATTCCTTTAATTTAAAATTAATCAAAGCCCCTTCACTTCTTTTTATCCATTCAATTTGCGCGAGTTTAACACGATCCGAATACTCAGTATCATCTAAACCATCAAGTAAATCTTGGGCATAATCTTTCATTTTTAACATCCATTGTTCTTGCTCTTTTTGAACAACAGAAGCATTACACCTTTCACAAACACCACCGGCTGCATCTTCATTCGATAGCACCGTTTTACAATTACCACACCAATTAACTAGAGTTTTAGCTTTATAAGCCATACCATGTTCAAAGAATTTTTGAAATTGCCATTGTGTCCATTTATAATAGTCTGGATCACTTGTTGCAAATTCACGTTCCCAATCAAAAGATATTCCTAAATTTTGAATTTGTGACTTAAATACTTTTACATTTTCCGCCACCGCTTCTTTAGGGTGAATATTATTAGCAATTGCATATTGTTCAGCAGGAGCTCCAAAAGAATCCCATCCCATTGGAAATAGCACATTATACCCTTGCATTCTTTTCTTTCTAGCCATTGTATCGTGTGCTGCATAACTTCTTACATGACCAACGTGTAAACCACTTCCCGATGGGTATGGAAATTCTACTAAATAATAATATTTAGGTTTACTACTTCCATTTATTGCCCTAAAGGCCTTATTTTCTTCCCAAATTTTTTGCCACTTTTTTTCTATTTCTTTAAAATTATACATCATTATCCCCTCTTTTCTTACCTTGATAATATTTACCAATAATATGGTATATTAATAACTCTAAAATTATTAAAACAACAAAACCAACTAACATTTTTAAAATAAAAAGTTCAACAAAACTAATAATTGATAATGTTAATGAAATAATAAATGAGTTTGATAGCGCAATTGTATGACTCAGACTTTTCATATTAAGCCTTTTTACATTGATTTTATATACTTTTTCTAAGTATCTAATTTCCACACTTTCTTCAAACCTATTCTTCTTTTTGTTTCTTAAAATAACAGTTACTAAATAAATTAAATAAACTACAATAAAAGTTATTATAAATATTTTGAATTCTTGCATAATTTTCCTCCTAAATAAAAAAATATTATAATTTAAGGACGAATAATCGCGGTACCACCTTAATTCATAATATTTTATGCACTTTAATTTTTAACGCAAATGAAACGCCCAAAGGAACTCCAAAGCAAGTTCACAATCAATTGTTTAAAGTTTTCACCAACCACTTTTTCTCTAATAAACAAATAAATTGTTACTACTCTTTTTCACAGTTTTTAATTGTTCTTATTATATTATACTTGTTCAATATATTCAAGTAATTTTAAAAATAATTTAATAAATTTTTGATCCAAGCCCTTTTTACGAAGCTTTCTAATGGAAATTCTTTTCTTTTTTATAGATAAATCAGAAAAAATAACTGCATCTATTCGCTCTTTCATTTCCGTCTCAATTGTTAAATCAGAAATAATTCCTTCGATATCGTCGTTAATCAATCGAATGGCATCTATTTCAATATCTTTACCTTTACAATTAACTGTTAATTGACCGATAGTCGTTACATTATCAACCTCAACAACAAAATCAGGACCTTCTGTATAATGTCTATTTTTCACTTGTACATCATTAACAAAAGTTATGACTTCTTCTGGTTGCTTAGTATTCCTAAATTTTATTTTATAATTTCTAAATTTAGGAATAATGCCACTTTTACCTTCTGTCGCTCTCACTATAACCGTATGATTGTTTGGTAAATAATTATAATCAATATTTGTTTTAATAAAAAATCCTTTGTTATATAAGTCACTCATACCGTCATCTTCATAAAGTTGATATGTATTACTTCGACCTGGAAAAATTTGAATTTCCATGTTTTTAGGCGGAGTTGTATCAAATAAATTTTCCTCATTACTAAGCGGAATGATTGAACCAGCTTTAACAAAAACAGGATAATCTTGATCTCTAAAAAATGACACATACGATCTTCCACCAGGAAACTTTTTTCCAGTTACAAAATCAAACCACACTCCATCAGGAATATAAAACTTATGAATAACTCGATTCATAACATGATTTTTTTTAGTAAGGATTGGTGAAATGAAAAATTCACTCCCTAAATAATATTGATTTCTATATAAAAGATCATCATACACTTCTTTATAACGATAATATATTGGTTCAATAATGAAACTTCCATACTTATGATATTTATATGCTTCAGAATAAAGATACGGGATTAAACGATGTCTTAATGTTAAATAATCTTTAACAATATTATAAGTTTTTATATTCCAACGCCAAGGTTCTCTTTTATAATATTTACCCTTTTGACTACCAAACTTCAAGATTGGACTGAAAACTCCAATTTGAACGAATCTAATATACAATTCATTATCTTCGATACCTTTATGATAACCACCAATATCATGACTCCACCATGCCACTCCAATATTTGAGGCACTTCCATTAAAAAATGGAATTAATTTTAAAGTTTCCCAATCTACTAAAGTTTTACCAGAATACAAAACTGGATAACGATGCGATGCAACTCGAGCATTATTTGACAAAATCATCGGACGACGTTTATAACTTCTTTTCATATCATAAAAATGATAATGATTTAAAACGAAATTATTAAATTTATTTATATCATTATTTATATCGATCCAATAAAAATCTACGTCTATTGCATCAAGAGGATGAATCATCATTTTAAGATAAACATCAATAAATCTTGGGTCTAGAGCATTAAAAGGAATAATTCCAGCTTCATCTGGTTCTAAATATTTTTTGGCATTTTCATAATATTCCTCGTATGGATAAATACCTTGGAGAGGATTAATATTAAGGCCTATACGAATTCCTTTTGAATGTAAATACGATATCATACCATAAGGCTCCTTAAAGTTTTCTTTATTGAAGGTAAATCCTGTTTTTAAATTTTTCTTCTTATCATAACTGTTTAAATGCCATTCTTCATTTAACAAAACAATTGATATCGGAATCTCTTGATAATCAAATTGATCAATTAAATCTTTTAACGTTTCATCGTTATAACTTTCATTTCTACTCCACCAATTACCTAAAGCATATCTAGGTATTAATGCAGGATAACCAGTTAGTTCATAATAATCTTGCAAGCATAGCTGATAATCATTCAAGTACATAAAAACATAGGTATCAATAGTTTGGGACGGTCGGTCAATAAAAACACCGTTTTCACTAATAATTTTTGATTCACTATCATCAATACTTGCAAATCCTTCTGTAGAATACAAAGCTCGTCCAAATTCATATTTACCCCGTTTATTAACAAGTTGTTGTTTAGGAGCTCCTAAATTTCTAACTTCAGGATGTCCATAATACCAAAAACGATCACTATTTAGTAACTCTACTTTTAAATTAGATGTTGCATTTAGCCTTCCACCCGAATAGTTTTTTTCTTTAACGTAAGATATTTTAAAATACTTGGTAGTAATTTCCAAAAATTTACTATCTTCTTTAACCTCAAATTGCGGTACGTTAAACTTACGATTCCACACCAAGGCAGTCGGACGATCTTCAAAAACACCTTCATCATTATATTCAAATCTAACTAATCTGTCTGTTAAAATTGTTATTCGATATTTTTTACCTTGAAAAATACTCTTTTCATTAGCAACAGCATTATCATAATTAATTTTAAATTGTTCCCCTAATTTATACATAGAATCACCCTTATTCTTTTATATTTCTTCTATTTTCATAAAATTAGTATGTTTTACTTCTTTTAAAGGATAACCACCTGTTATGATTATCTTGTCGTTTTTTTCTAAATTTAAAACATCAATTGCTTTAGTTGTAGAAGCTTTTATAATTTTATCAAATGAATTTAATTCATCAATTTTTTGAGCATATACACCAAAATTAAGAGCCAAGGATTTAACTGTACTAATATCTGGTGAGAGTGCTAAAATAGGACAAGATGGTCTAAAACGACTCATTTTTCTAGCCGTATAACCACTCATTGTGGGAACGACAATAGCATTTGCTTTTAATCGATTCGCACAATCAGCAACACTATAAGCAATTAATCCAGTCGCATCTTGTTTTTCAGTCCTCATAGCTTTACTTAATAAATCAATATAATCAATATTTTCTTCAGCCGACCTAATAACTTTTTCCATCGTTTGGAGTGCTAAAATAGGATGCTTCCCAACTGTTGTTTCACCACTTAACATTACCGCATCCACACCGTCTAAAACAGCATTTGCTATATCACTAACTTCAGCTCTTGTTGGTCTTAGTGTACTTTCCATTGAAGATAATAATTCAGTTGCAACAATGCTCACTTTCCCTTTTTGATGACATTTATTAATAATCATTTTTTGAATCCCTGGAATTCGCTCAAGTGGAATATCAACACCTAAGTCCCCTCTAGCAATCATAACCCCATCACTCACCCTGATTATTTCATCAATTTCGTGAATTGCAAGTTCATTTTCAATCTTAGCTACAATGCTAATATGATCATTTCCTAATTCAATTAACAAATCATTTATTTCTAAAATATCGTCACTACTAGATACAAAAGATAATGCTAAAAAATCAACATTCATCATATTAGCAAATTTAATATCTTCTCGATCTTTTTTACTAATAAATGGAATTTTAGTTTTAGAACACTCTATATTAACACTTTTTCCATCCCTAATAATTCCGTCATTTAAAACTTCACCTATTATATAATCAGCTGTTTTATCAACAATCTTTAATTCAATTTTACCATCGTCCAACTTAATACTTGCATTATGTTTTATATAATCAATAACTTGGGGGACAGTAATCGAAAAAGCATTTTTATCTCCAATTACTTCCTCTTTTACAATTTTGACCATTTCACCCGCCCGAAGAGTAGCCTCACCATTGATAAACTTTCCTGTTCGAATTTCTGGTCCTTCCGTATCTAACATAATAGCAACGTTTGTATTTAGTTCCTTATTTAATTCGTTAACCTTATCAATAATATCCATACAAAATGAATAATCAGCATGACTGAGGTTAAGTCTAACAACATCCATTCCGTTTAATATTAGGTCTTTAATTATTTCTTTGTCCGTACTAGCAGGACCAATAGTCGCTATTATTTTAGTTTTATTCATACTATTATCACCATATTAATTATACCAAGTTTTGCCATGATTAAAAAGGTTTTTTAGATAATTTACCTTATTTTACACATTAATTAAAAAACAAAGAGATAATCCTGTATTTCCCTATTTTTAAACATAATCTTTATAAACAACTTCTTATTTTCTCAGAATCAATTGGTTCATTGTTTTCTTTAACCCCAACATTAAATGGTAAAATTGTATATAAAACATTTAAGTCAATAATATTTTTATATTATTTGCAATTTATACTTTAACCCACTAACAGTGAAATAATAAGATACTTTATAATAATTAAAATTCCTATCTAAAATTATTATGATATAATATTATAACTGTTAGGAAGTGAAATAATGAATTTATTTAAAAATACCAATAATAATAAACGTTATTATACACTGGATTATTTTTACAAACAAAAATTTAACTCAAAGGTGTTTAAGGTAAGTCTTAACGCTGGATTCACT
>FZPS01000216.1_pt229 | contig 14245 bp, 12 predicted proteins | sample 1817821 | NCBI WGS metagenome assembly FZPS01 (sample SAMEA104158645, study PRJEB21678) | metagenome | place: Germany | collected 2015-04-21 | reverse complement strand
ATGCTGGCTGCTTGCTGAAGTGTAGTAATCTTCGCTACAGTATTCCTTAGGATTGGGTTCTTGAGTTTCTGAAAGGCTGGTACATAGCCTATCAACACCTCTTCAAGCTCGGGATAGGTCTCTATTAGTTTAAGGACCTTGGTCTTGGGATTTATTATTAGTTTTGTTTCTGTCATATCTATGGTCTTAGTTAGTAATTATAAGAGCCTTGACTATTCTGTATAGGATAGTATTCTCTGCTCTCCTTCTAGGTCTCTGTATCTCTGTACATCGTGGGATACTTCTAAGACTCCAAGATATTCTCCGCTATCGTTGCGTAATGCAAAATACTCTATATGTACTAGCTTTTCGCCCATTCTAATCCAAAATGCTGCCTTGGATTTCTTACCGCTCTTAAAGTCTTCAATTATCTTCTCTACAATATCCGAACTCCCTGGAGGGTGGCATAGGCGTACGTCCCTATTGAGTATGGAGCGGTTGCGGATAAATAGTCTTTCGGAGCTCTGTGAGAAATACTTCACCTTGTCGTCTTTGTCTACAAAGGTCATATCAATTGGAAGGTGATTGAGTATGGCTAGTAGCTCTTCGACTGAGAAGCTTCCTGATGGGAGCTGAACATTGGCTCCTGACTTATTCATATTGGCTAGGGTGTCTTCGTCTTTTGCCCATTCTGGTCTCCACTCCACTGGTGGGTCGTAGAGACAGAAGCCTATCTCTAGGGATTGTTTCTCAATCTCATACCACTCCATATCGTTGAGGGTGTCGAGACTCATTGGGAATAGGATTTCTTCTTCTTTCTTAATCATTTCCAAAGACTGTACAGCAGCTGGTATAAGAACCATCTCGGCGCTTGCCTCAAACTCTTCTAGACTAACGTCCTTGGCTAATAGTATTTCTATACTTCCTTTGATTAATTCTCTTATCTCATCGTGCTTACCCCACATAACCTTTGGTGGTCCTGTGATTCCTGCTATTTCTAGGTATGGGAAGATTAGGTATTCCTTTCTCTTATAATGTTTGTCTACATCGTAGAGCGCATTATACTTACCCCTTAGTTCTATAAGTTCTTCTTCGAGATTCTCTCCTTTGCTAGATTTAATCTTTTCGATATGTTCTAGAATGGATTCACCTAGCTTCTTTATCTCGATGTTCTCTTTTAGCATTACATCTAGCGGATGCCCATCTGGAACTTCGGCATAGGTAGAAAGGTCTATATTGCCATGGAGTACGGCTGCGTGAATATCACATAGCTTTAGTACTTCTTCTACTGGTAATCCTTCAGCAATTAACTCTTCTTCTACTTCTACTACTTCTTGGTAGGGTACCTGCTCAAGGCTTTCGATGATTTCTTCTCTTACCTTTGCTTCGTCTACTCCTTCGTGAAGTTTAAGAATCAGCTCTTTGAGCTTATTCTTTCTTTCTTCTGGATTGTTGATTCTTTCGCTCATTTTATATTTGTTTATTATTAGAAACTTATGATTTTATCACTATCAAGCACCCATTGGGCTAGCTTGCTCATAGTAGATGAGTTTGCACCTTCAAAATATGGCTGATTCTTATATATTCCACATCTTGCCATACATGTCCCACATACCTCTACTTTAGCTTTCTTTGCAATTAACTCTTTTAGAAAGCTTCCAAGGTTTTTATCGTATTCTGGCGGTGGCTGACAAGCATCCCTTGCTAAATCCACTGAGTCATTCATAAGGAATATCCTTACCTCATGATTTTCATTCAAAAGGGTGTCTGCTAATCTAAGCGCATTCCATGTAATATCGCTTCCGTCGTAGGGTTGTTGATTGAGTATAATTAATATCTTCATCGTTTGCTTCATTATTATTTATAATAATTCCTGTATAGATTCTCTTTGAGAAAAATCTATTTAGTAATGAAACAAACTAATCTAATAAGTGTTCGAAAAAATAAGGGAAATATGATTATTTTACTATAATCTCATTCTTATCTAGGCTTAGCATAACTTGAAAAGCCTTAAAGAAATCATAGCCGATTATTCCTTTAACATTGCCTAATAGGCTTCCAAATCGGCTTGAGAACAATACATTACCTCTTTCTGGGAGATTGCCAAAGCATGCCTTGAACTCTAGTCCATGGAATTTGGCTGTTTGACAAAACATTGAGGTTTTAAAATTACCATATTCTGGGTGGAAGGCCTTTATTCCTTCTTCTACTGGCTCTAAGCCTTGGGTAAACTCTTCGGATATATAGGATATATGTGTGCCTGTGTCAAGAAAGAAACTAAGCTCTTCTCCTCCTAATTCAAGCTTAACTACAGGAACATTGAGTATCTGAGTTATGGAGTCTCTTATCCCATCTAGCTTTATCTTCTTCTCCGAAAAGCCAACTCTTTCATTATTATAGTCGAATAATACATTATATGAAGAGAGTATATCATTGCCCATAATGGTGGTTATCTCCATTCCAAGCTCCTTGGAGACCTTGTTGAGAAGGCTAATATTAAAGGGGTTGATATTTCTATTGGCCTTATAGGTTTTGTATAAGAACCTAAACTCATCCCTTCTAAAAAACGTGGAAGGACTCCCTGTATCAAGGAGGATTACGTCCAATCCATTATTGATAATTGCGTGATTTCTAATAAATTCTAAACTAAATTCCTTCATTTCATGTTTTTCTTTCTAAGCATTAGGTCATCGTATATCTCTTTTGGTACAAACTTCCTAATATCCCCGTCAAACATCATTATCTCTTTGACAAATGAAGAGCTAATGGCTATATCCTCAGAATGGGTTAATAGGAATAAGGTTTCTATATCTTCGTCGAGTTCTTGATTGATTAATGCTATATTTCTTTCATATTGGTAATCTACTGAGTTTCTTAGTCCCCTAAGAATATATCTTGCGTTTTGACTCCTGCAATAGTCAATTAATAGGGTATTAAACGAGGCTACCCTGATTTTGGAATAGGCAGCAAAGCTAAGCTCTAGCCATCTCATCCTATCTTCCAGACTAAAATAACATTGTTTGGAAGTGTTTTCTCCAATTGCTATAATGATTTCATCGAAAAGCGGCTCAATCCTACGAATTATCGATTGATGTCCCTTGGTGATTGGGTCGAATGAACCAGGAAAGACTGCTATGTTTTTATTAGTATGCATTTCTTCTAACGTTTCTATCTAATTCTCGGCTTGGACGTTCGTTTATTACGTATATTAGCCTAAGGCTTAGATTATTATTATAAAACTTCTTCTGCCAAGACTTATACTCATAGGCGGCTTGTGGGAATCCATTGAAATAGGTAACGGGTTCTCTAATTGAAAACAGAGTATATTGATAGCGGAAATTGAACTTAAGCTTCTCCCATATCCTAAACCTTAGGTCGAATAGGACTGATATATCTTCTTTCTTAAAGTCTTTGATTGTAATCCCTTCAGGTCTTGCAAAATACCTAATTGTATCCTCTGGCAATCCCCAGTCTTCGTCGAAACTAATCAATCGAGAGTATTGGAATCCACCTCCGAATGTCCAGCCTCCCTTTTTATCTTCATAATGGAACAAAACAGGGATTGAAACATAGTTTAATCTTGTATTATATTGGAAAGGGTCTAGGTTTTCTTTGGCTCCTAGCTGGTTGAATAGCATTTCGAGGCTGAGATGGAAGCTTTCGGTTTTGTCCAAGGCAGCCATTACTCCAATACCTCCATTAAATCCAAACTTCGAATAGCCTGCTGACTCATCACCATCAATCTGAGAGATATTCAATCCCCCCATTACCATCCCCTTAAAGATTTGGGCATTACTAATATTGGATATTCCTATAAATAATAATGACAATATGTAAACAAAAACTCTTTTATTCATTATAATCTAGCTTTAAATCTATTTTGCATCTTTAATCGAAAGACTAATCCTATTTCTATTAAGTTCGATACCAACAACCTTTACCCTAACCTTTTGGTTGAGTTTTAGCACATCGGCAGGGTCTTTTATAAATCTATTGGCAATCTGGCTAATATGCACAAGGCCATCCTGATGAACCCCTACGTCTACAAACGCTCCAAAGGCTGTAATATTGGTTACTATTCCATTTAAAATCATTCCCTCTTCAATATCTTCAACCCTATTAATACCTGGATTATATTCAAATACCTCAAATTCTTCTCTAATATCCCTTCCAGGCTTTTCGAGTTCTCTTATAATATCTTCTAGGGTAGGAAGCCCAACCTTATCTGTTATAAAGTCTTTTATCTTAATGCTTTCTCTCTTTTCTCCATCTTTTATTATCTCTTCAATGCTAGAGGAGACAGAGGCTGCCATTCTTTCTACAATCTCATAAGACTCTGGATGGACGGCTGAAGAGTCGAGAGGGTTTTCTGCATTTCTAATTCTTAAGAAACCAGCCGACTGCTCAAATGCTTTTTCTCCAAACCTTCTTACCTCCATTAGCTCCTGCCTAGAAGTAAAGGCTCCATTCTCATTCCTATATTCTATTATATTCCTTGCTAGGGCATCCCCTAGTCCTGAGACATAGGTAAGCAATTCCTTGGATGCTGTATTTAGGTCTACACCTACTTGGTTTACACAATTGATTACAGTGTCTTCAAGGGCTTTTTGAAGTTTTGTTTGGTTTACATCGTGTTGGTATTGACCTACTCCAATGGATTTTGGGTCAATCTTTACAAGTTCAGCAAGTGGGTCCATAAGTCTTCTGCCAATACTAACAGCTCCTCTTACGGTTAGGTCATAGTCTTCGAACTCCTCCCTTGCTGCCTCACTTGCAGAATAGACCGAGGCTCCGCTTTCATTGACCATGGTAATGATTGGCTCTTTCTCAAAATTGCATTTCCTTACCACAAATTCTGTCTCCCTTCCTGCTGTTCCATTACCTATTCCTATTGCTTCTATATCATATTCTTTCACTAGCTCTTCCAATATGGTAATGGCCTGTCTTTCTTCACGAACAGAGGAGTGAGGATAGATTATATCATCATATAATAGCTTACCACTCTCATCCAAACAAACTATCTTACAACCCGACCTAAAGCCAGGGTCAATTGCCAATACTCTTTTCTCACCCAAGGCTGGTGCCATAAGCAATTGTTCTAGGTTTTCGGCAAATACTCTAATTGCTTCCTCGTCTGCTTTTTCCTTAAGCATCGACTTTATCTCATTTTCCATTGAAGGAGATAATAATCTCTTATATGAGTCTCTTATTGCTAATTCAATCTGCGCTGAGGATTGATTATTATATCTTATAAATAGCTTCTCTATTATTTCTATGGCTTTATCCTCGTCTTCTGGTAAGAATCTAAGCCTTAAAAAGCCTTCTTCATCTCCCCTATACATTGCTAACACCCTATGTGATGGGGATTTAAGAGCTGGTTCTGACCAAGAAAAATAGTTCTTATAATTACCTGCCTTTTCCTTTTCAGCCTTTACTAGCTTGGATGAGATAATGGAGTTTCTCTTATAATACCTTCTAATTCTTTCTCTAACTAATGAGTCTTCATTAACTCTTTCAGCAATAATATCCCTTGCTCCTGCTAGTGCGTCTTCTACGCTATCAACTTCTTTTTCGCTTGATACGTAGCTAAGCGCCTCGTCTTCAATATCTATATTCTCTTCTTTAAGAATAAGTTCTGCTAATGGTTCTAAGCCTTTTTCTATGGCCATACTCGCCCTAGTCCTCCTCTTAGGTCTATAAGGTAGGTAGAGGTCTTCGAGCATAACCAATGAGTTAGCAGAGAGAATGCTGGATTCTAGTTCCTTGCTTAGCTTGCCCTGCTCCTCAATACTATTAAGGATGGTCTCCCTTCTTTTCTCAAGCTCTTGAATACTATTATATAGGTCTCTAATCTCAGCTATCTTTACCTCGTCAAGCCCTCCCGTTGCTTCCTTTCTATATCTTGCAACAAAGGGTATGCTTGCTCCATCGAGCAATAGCTTAAGGGTGTTTTCAATAGCCCTAAAAGAAAAGCCTAATTCTTCAGCTATCCTCTTTGCATAATCTTGAATACTCATCATATCTTCCCTAATCTTTTTCGTTCTGATTCGCTTAGTACAATCTTTCTAAGCCTTGTATGAGATGGGGTTACTTCCAAATACTCATCTTCACCAATATACTCCATTGCTTCTTCGAGGGAGAACTTAATAGCAGGAGCTATATTCGACTTATCATCCGAGCCTGCAGCTCTCATATTAGTAAGCTTTTTGGTATGAATAACATTACAAACAAGGTCATCTGGTCGAGCATGCTCCCCAATTACCATTCCTGCATATATCTCATCGCCTGGCTCAACGAAGAACTTCCCTCTATCTTGTAGCTTATCAATTGAATACTCTATAGCAACACCTGTTTCTTTGGCAATAATTGCACCCATTCTCCTTCCGCCAATATCTCCTTTCCACTTGGCAAACTCTTTAAATCTATGGGATATAACAGCCTCTCCTTCCGAAACAGTAAGCAGATTATTCCTTAGACCTATTATTCCTCTGGACGGGATATTAAACTCTAAATGTGTTCTATCTCCACGAACATCTATATTTATAATTTCTCCCTTCCTCATGGTTACTAGCTCAATAATTTTGCCTGAGAACTCATCCGGAACCAAAACGGTAAGCTGTTCAATTGGTTCATAGGTTTTTCCATCTATTTCTTTGGTTATTACCTTGGGCTGACCTAGCTGAAGCTCATAGCCCTCCCTTCTCATTGTTTCAATAAGAATAGATAGGTGTAGAATACCTCTTCCATAGACTAATAAAGAGTCTGGTGAGGATGTCTCTTCTATTCTTAGAGCTAGGTTTTTCTCTAATTCCTTAAATAATCTCTCTCTTAAATGTCGAGAAGTTACATATTTACCCTCCTTACCAAAGAAAGGTGAGTCGTTGATAGTAAATAGCATGCTCATAGTAGGTTCATCAACCTCAATTGGCTCTAGTGGTTCTGGATTATCTACATCACAGACACTGTCTCCAATATCGAAATCGTCTAAACCTAGAATAGCACATATATCTCCTGCCTTAACGGACTTATCAGTCTTCTTTCTTTCTATTCCTTCGAATGTGTAAAGCTCTTTGATATGTGATTTTACTCTTTTCCCATCAGCCTTACATAGAAGTACATTCATCCCAACCCTTAGCTCTCCCCTATTTAGCCTACCAATGGCTATCCTTCCAACATAGGAAGAATAATCGAGTGAGGAAATCATTAATTGGGTACTACCTTCTTCTATTTTGGGTGAAGGTATATGTTTTATAATCTGGTCAAGAAGATAGGATACATCCTCTCTTGGATTCTGCCAATCATCACTCATCCAACCAAGCTTAGAAGAGCCAAACACTGTTGGGAAGTCGAGTTGGTCTTCGCTTGCATTGAGGTTGAACATTAGGTCGAAAACCTTTTCTTGTGCTAGCTCAGGAGTTGAGTTAGGTTTATCTATCTTATTTACTACTAGAATGGGTTTAAGGTCTAGCTCAATTGCTTTTTGCAGAACAAACCTAGTTTGAGGCATAGGCCCTTCGAAGGCATCTACTACTAAAAGCACCCCATCAGCCATATTCAAAACCCTCTCTACTTCACCACCGAAATCGCTGTGGCCAGGAGTGTCTATAATGTTTATCTTATGGTTTTTGTATTGAATAGAAACGTTTTTCGAAAGTATAGTAATTCCTCGTTCTCTTTCTAAATCGTTATTATCTAATATTAAGTCCTTGGTTTCTTGGTTATCACGAAAGAGCTCAGCCTGGTGTAGCATCTTGTCTACAAGAGTAGTTTTCCCATGGTCGACATGGGCAATTATTGCAATATTTCTAATCATTATTTACTTCTTAAATATTAATTCTTTTGCCTTATTAATAGCCTCTTCAATTCCTTCTGGATTCTTACCACCCGCACTAGCAAAGAAAGGTTGCCCCCCCCCACCTCCTTGGATTAGCTTTGCAGCTTCTTTGATTATATTTCCAGCATTTCTAGCCTTCTTCACAAGGTCATCGCTTAGCATAATGCTAAGATTAGGTCTGTTTTGGTAATTGCTACCTGAGATAAAGACGAAATTATTGTTTTGGAAATAATCCTTGAACCTAAAGGCTAGGTCTTTTATTATGTCGGGGCTTACACTAGTCTTAAGCTCAATGTAATTAATGGAATCAATCTCAGTAATATTCTCTTTGAGGCTGTGGAATAAGCTTTCAATCTTTTCCTTCTCAAACTCCTCAATCCTATCCTTAAGACTAGTATTATCTGATATAAGTCTCTGGATTCCCTGCTTGAGGTTATTATGTTGGATTATTGACTTTAACTCTTCAATCATTTCATCCTGAGAGTGGATATACTCCTCAACCTTCTCACCTGTTATTGCCTCAATTCTTCTTATTCCTGAAGCAATGGCCGATTCGGAAGCAATCTTAAACATACCTATATCACCGGTAGAAGCAACGTGGGTACCTCCACATAGCTCTATGGAGTCTCCAAAACGAATCACCCTAACGTCATCATCGTATTTCTCTCCAAATAAGGCAATTGCTCCCATGGTCATAGCGTCATCCATGGATATTTCCTTAAACTCTTCCACTGGGTTATTCTCTCTTATTCTAGAGTTGATTAGGGTTTCAATCTTTCTTATCTCTTCTTGGCTTAGCTTGGAGAAATGAGAAAAGTCGAACCTAAGTCTATCAGCCTCAACAAGAGAACCCTTCTGTTCTACATGGTCTCCCAATACCTCTCTTAGAGCATGGTGGAGAAGGTGGGTTGCAGAGTGGTTATTCTCTATCTTCTTTCTTCTATCCTTATTGATAACTGCTCTAAACGTAGAGGTTATATCACTAGGGAACTTGTTAATGATATGAATATTCAATCCGTTTTCAAGCTTTGTATCTATAATACTAATTCTTTCACCCGTTTCGGACTCTATATAACCAGTGTCCCCTACCTGTCCTCCTTGTTCTGCATAGAAAGGAGTTTGATTAAAGACTAGCTGGTAGAAGACCTTATCCTTTTGCTTAACTTTTCTATATCTTAATATCTCTATATCAGACTCATCGAAATCATAGCCTACAAACTGAGTTACATTGCTATCCCTTAGCTCAACCCAGTCTTCTGTATCTATGCTTGCAGCCTGCCTAGAGCGTTGCTTTTGTTCTTCAAGACCTTTTTCAAAGCCTTCCATATCAACCTCCCAGCCCTGTTCTCTTGCCATAAGAATGGTAAGGTCTATTGGGAAGCCATAGGTGTCGTAGAGCTCAAAGGCAAAATCTCCATCTATTAGCTTGGTATTATTATCTTGAATATATCTTTCGAACTTTAGAATACCATTGGATAATGTTCTTAGGAATGACTCTTCCTCTTCTTTTACAACCTTGGTGACTAGGTTTTGGTATCTAACCAATTCTTCGAACTCCTCCCCCATCTTATCTACCAATATGCTTACCAACTCATACATAAAAGGCTCTTTAAAGCCCAAGAAGGTATAGCCATAACGAATAGCACGCCTTAGGATACGACGTATTACATAACCTGCCTTTGCATTAGAAGGAAGCTGCCCGTCAGCTATTGAGAAAGCAACTGCTCTAATATGGTCAGCACATACCCTCATTGCTATATCCCTCTCATTGTCTTTACCATATTCGAAGCCTGACTTCTTAGCCAAGAACTTAATTGAAGGCTGGAATATATCAGTATCGTAGTTGGATTCTTTGCCTTGAACAGCCATACAAAGCCTTTCAAAGCCCATACCCGTATCCACATGCTTGGAAGGCAGAGGTTCTAAGGCCCCACTTGCAAGTCTATTAAATTGAATAAATACTAGGTTCCATATCTCAACAACCAGTGGATGGTCTAGGTTTACTAGGTCTCTTCCTGGTATTTTCTCCTTATCTTCTTTGGAGCGGAGGTCGATATGGATTTCGGAACAAGGTCCACAAGGTCCCTGCTCTCCCATCTCCCAAAAATTATCATCCTTATTACCGTCTATTATCCTATCCTCATCAATAATCTCCTTCCAATAATTATAGGACTCAATATCCTTTGGCTGGTTATCTTCCTTATCACCTTCGAATACTGTTACATATATATCGTCTTTATCAATTCCTATTACATCTACCAAAAACTCCCAAGCCCATTCTATTGCTTCTTTCTTAAAATAATCACCGAACGACCAATTCCCCAACATCTCAAACATGGTATGATGGTAGGTATCGTGTCCAACTTCCTCTAAGTCATTATGCTTACCAGATACTCTCAAGCATTTCTGAGTATCGGCAATCCTTGGATATCTAACTGGAGAATTGCCCAGAAACACATCCTTAAACTGAACCATACCTGCATTAGTAAACATTAGTGTCGGATCGTTTTTGATTACCATTGGAGAAGACTCAACTATCTCATGCCCTTTGGACCTAAAAAAGTCTAGGAAAGCTTTTCGTATTTCATTACTTGTCATAATCGAATTATATGTTCTAATTTATCTAATAGTACTTGCTATAAGCTTGCAAATTTACGGAAAAAATGGGAGAATCTTCGGCATTAGAGTAAAATTCAGTATTTTTGCAATAAGTAACTATGAGTAATAACCAATAAAAAGGAAGAATAGGATGGCAATTTTTAGAACAAGAAAGCCCAGGAAGTTTGAATATCAACCAAGATTTTATGACCCTAAGAAAGAAGAGCTAGAGAGTTTGAAAAAGAAATATGGCGAGATTGAGGGTGAGTCATATAATAGAAGAATTAGTTTTAGGGAGTCAATGCAAGAGAAAAAGGATGAGAAGTTGAAATCTCCTATACCAATATTTAGGATACTTCTATTTACAGCCATTGCTATGATTCTTATATATATATTATTGACTGTAATTGAAAAGTGGTAGAATGAGTGGATTGATTCAGGTCTTACCCCAAAGTATTTCCAATCAAATTGCTGCTGGAGAGGTTGTTGGAAGACCGGCTTCGGTGGTTAAGGAGCTTATAGAAAACTCAATAGATGCTAATAGCACCAATATTGAGCTCTTTGTAAGCAATGGAGGTAAGACATTAATACAGGTGGTGGACAATGGTTCGGGAATGAGTAAGAACGATGCTAAACTATGTTTTCAACCACATGCAACATCCAAGATTAAGGCCATTGAAGATATATATAATATCAGAACAATGGGGTTTAGAGGTGAGGCTCTTTCTTCCATATCGTCCATATCACATTTAGAGCTTAGGACCAAGAACAAGGACGATAAGCTAGGGATATCCATTGAGCTTCAAGGAGGAGAGATTGTGGAGATAAACCCTGTCGGTATTGAACAAGGGACTAGTATTGCTGTAAAGAACTTGTTTTTTAATGTACCAGCAAGAAGGAACTTCCTTAAATCCAATAATATTGAGAACTCCCACATCCTAAATGAGTTTCTAAGAATTGCCCTAATCCATCCAGAGATTAGCTTTTCCTACCATAATGACTCTAAGCTAATACACAGAGTTGAGCCTGCGAACTTTAAGAAGAGGATTATTGATTTATTTGGCAAAAGCTTTAATGAGAGATTGATTCCAATAGAAGAAGAGGTAAACGAGGTGAAGATTAGCGGCTTTATCTCCAAGGCCAATTTTGCAAGAAGAAATAAGCGAGACCAATACTTCTTTGTAAACAAAAGGTTTATGAGGAATTACTATTTTGCCAACGCCATCGAAAGAGCCTATCAAGGACTTATAACCGAAAAGACCTATCCTATATTCTTTATCAACCTAGAAGTTGAGCCGGAGAATATTGATGTAAACATTCACCCTACCAAGACAGAGATTAAGTTCTTGGACGAAAAGCTTATATATGCAGTCCTCCACGCTGCAGCCAAGAAAAGCCTAGGGCAGTTTACGCTTTCTTCGGAAATAGACTTCGAACAAGACCAATCATTCTTTGCTACCCCACTCAAAAAAGGAGAACTACCCAAGCTACCTAAGGTCGAAACCAATCCTGACTTCAATCCTTTTGAAGAGAAATGGTTTAAGCCAAAACCCAAGGGAACAAGCCAATTAGAGATTTCGAATAGAGAGAATTGGGAGAAGTTCTTTGAGGAAGACTCCAAGGTTGAAGAAAGATTGGATATTAGACAAAGCAATGATTCTATACAGTTTAGGAATAAGTATATAATCACCAAGACCACTAGTTCGGTATTTATTATTGACCAAGAAAAGGCCTCAGAACGAATCTTATTCGAGCAGTTCAGTAATAATAACTACCAAAACATCTCCTCCCAACAATTATTATTTCCTTATAATCACTTCTTTTCACCACAGGACTCCATAAAGATTTTGGAGCTAGTGCCAGAGCTTAAGGAGTATGGATTTGTTTTGGAGTACCAAAAAGACGGTAGCTTTAATATATTAGGCATCCCGAATAATATAAATATCGATGAGATTGAAGTAGTTTTGGAAGATTTGATTAAAGACCTTGATTCTGATATCTCTTCCACAGAACCCATGGAAAACCCAAGCTCAAGAAGGTATAAGATGGCATTATCAATGTCGAAGAAGCTTAGCATTAAGCACGGAAAAGAGCTTGATAATGAAGAGATTCAAGGATTGATTGGGCAGCTATTCTCATCTAATAACTGTGAGGTTTCACCCTCAGGCCACAAGACAATGATAAGCTTTGATAAGGATGGAATAGATAAGCTTTTTGGATAGATGGGCCTAATAAAGATAATTTTTAATTGATTATTTCATTATATATTGATAAATATTGTAACTTTGTAGTTGAAAACAATTTAGAATCCAAATTATATGCGCAGATTAAACCTAATACTTTTGGCATTATTATTTATTGGTCTTTCTGGATATTCCCAGATGGTACCAATCCATTCCAAGGACTATTCTTTGAAAGCCTACCCACATACAGTACGCTTTAAGAAATACGAAACCGACACCCTATACGCTGAAAACGAAAAGAGGGTTAGCTTTATAGACGACTATGAGCTAGAGTTTAATGAGGATAGAAAGCTTATTAAGAAAACCAATTTCATTAAGGGCAATAGCGATAGGTATTCCATATTTACTTATAATGTAAATAGAAGCCTTGAAAAGGAAGAGCTATTTGAGCCAGTCAGTGGTAAGCTAGTCTCCACCGTTAGCTATAAATACGATTATCTAGGCAAGCTTGCGGAGGTCATAACCACAGAATACCCTGTTTCTTTGGGAGGAGCCAATAAGATGGTTAGAAAAGAGACCTATAAGCATAATCCAAACGGACAGATAGCTGAGTATTCAATATATGGTGATGATGAAACATTACATAAAACAACAGAATACTTCTATGGACCTCAGGATAGCCTTATCTACACCGTAACCAAGTCGGGTTATAATAGGAATATTGAGAAAACAACCTATAAGAGAGACTTCGCCCTCTATGTTTCTGAGATGATAATACATAGAAATGATTCTCAAGTAAGAAGAGAGGTTTATGAAAGAGACGAGAACTATAGAATAATAAAGAAAAAGGTTTATAGCGGCAAGAATAGGCTTACCTTGGAGTATAGATACGAATATGACCAGCATGGATATATAACCTCGGAGATAGGCCTGGACAGAAAAGGCAATTGGGCTTTGGAGTATTACTATAAATACGAAAAAGACGAGTATTTCAATTGGACCAAGAAAACAACCTACGACGGTTGGCAGCCTAAATACATCGAAACCCGCGAGATAACCTATTCAAGAAAAGAACATTTCTACGACGACCTCAAAGACGAAGACACCAAGAAGGTCATCCGTGAAGAATATGATGAGTGGTAGCCAAACAACTCAAAACTCTCCCCCTACTCCCTTATACTTTTCGACAAAGGCTGATATCTTTTCAAAAACCTTTTGTTTCTTGGTTAGGTACTCAGGATTTAATGGGCTCATTCTTGGTAGAATAGCATTAAGCTCTGTGCCGTTTTCGCTTGCAAACTCACGCTTTAATGAGGTGAGGATATAACGCTTTGCTGCTTCTTCATTTAGGTTCTCTTCTGCAATAAGCTTCTCCGCCTCTTCTTTTAGTTTTTCTTGTGCATATTGATAAAAGGATTCTATTATGAAGGCCTTATCTTGGAACTCCTCGAGGTTGATCCTATTAATAAAATCAATTACCAAGCCTTCCTTTGCCCTATTACCAATGCTCGAACGAATAATCCTACGTATCTCCTCTATCAAAGACGCCTTGTCCTTGGTCTCTTTATTATGCTCGAGGATGAGCTCGAGGATGTAGTCTAGATTTATCTCTTGGGACTTAAGCAGGTCTATCTCAAACACCACATCATCC
>FZPS01000172.1_pt52 | contig 14249 bp, 11 predicted proteins | sample 1817821 | NCBI WGS metagenome assembly FZPS01 (sample SAMEA104158645, study PRJEB21678) | metagenome | place: Germany | collected 2015-04-21 | reverse complement strand
GAGCATAAGGGTACTGCTTGCCCCATTTATCCTTAACCTCATACAGTGCTTCAAGAGCGGCCTCTTCGCTGGGAGCCTTGTAAACTGCCTTGAAGTCTTTGGAGAATTCCTTCAGGTGCTTATACGATACATACTTAAACGAGTTTCTAAGCTGATGTATTATACACCTTTGGATAAAGGCTTTAGGGTATACTGCTTCTATGGCCTCTTTTAGGCCTGTTAGCCCATCGACAGAGAATATGAGAACATCCTGCACATTGCGGTTCTTAAGCTCGTTAAGCACACCCAGCCAAAACTTGGATGTCTCATTCTCGCCGATCCATATGCCTAATACATCCTTGTAGCCTTCCATGTTAATACCTAAGACCACATAGGCAGCCTTGTTTACGATTTGACCGTTATCCCTAATTTTGTAGTGTATAGCGTCCATAAACACGAAGGGATAAACAGTCTCTAGTGGCCTTGACTGCCACTCCTTTATCTCCGGTACTATTTTTTCTGTTATCTTGCTTACCATTTCGGCTGATACTTCAATGCCGTAAATATCCTTTACCTGGTCGTGGATGTCCCGGGTGGACATACCCCTCGCATAGAGGGCGATTATCTTGTCTTCTATGCCGGATATATTACGTTGGTACTTTTGCACAATCTTGGGTTCAAATTCACCTTTTCTGTCCCTGGGTATATCCATTTCGATGTTTCCGTACTTGGTTTTCATACTTTTTGAGGAATACCCGTTTCTGATGTTAGTGGTGTCTTTACCCTTAGCTTCGTTTTTGCTATAGCCTAAAGTAACGTCCATTTCTGCTTCCAGCATTTCCTGCAACACGTCCTTAAACATATCCTTCATTGTGTCGTAGATACCGTTTACATCCTTGATGTCATTTTCCTTGATTAGCTGCCTTAATTGTTCCCTTGGTAGCAAACCCATAAAAAACTCCTCCTTGGCTTGGTTATTTGATTCTTGCCAAGAAGGAGCTTAGTTTTTCATCAAACACAAAATTTATTACAGTCTCATTTACACGGATTTATATTCAGCCTCAATCAACAGAAACCAACAGGTAAAAATCGCGTTACTTTTTCCACTTTTTTCCTAAACGCTTTTGGAATAATAATCGTTTAGCTTCCTATATAGCGTAGTCACACTCATGTTTAACTTCCTTGCGATCTCCCTCTTTCCTTCGGTGGTGTTGCCGTATATATCCACAAGCTTTCTTAGCAGTTTTTTTTCATAGTTACGGGTCATTTGCTCAAGGCTGCCTATTTTATTCAAATCCAACGTTTCTATGCCGATAAGCTCGCTGTCATTTTCAACATCATTCATGTTCTCAATAAAGTATTGCGGCAAATCCTGTACGCATATCTCATCGTTGTTTGAAAAGTTTATTGCATATTCCAGGATATTCTCTAGCTCCCTTACATTCCCCGGCCAGTCGTAACTTAGAAAACTATTCTCTACCTCGGCCGATAAGCGTTTTACCGGTTTGCCCAATCTGCGGCAGAGCTTCCTGACAAAATACTCTGCACAAAGAAGAATATCCTCTCTTCTATCTTTCAAAGGGGGCAGGTACAGTGGAATAACGTTAAGCCTGTAAAACAGGTCCTCCCTAAACTCGTTCCTCTTTATCATCTCAATTAGATTCCTGTGGGTCGCAGAGATTATACGAACATTAATCTCGGTTGAAGACGAGCTGCCTATCCTGTTTATCCTCCTTTCCTGCAAAACCCTAAGCAGCTTTGCCTGAAGGTGCAGCGGAAGATCCCCGATCTCGTCAAGGAACAGTGTTCCGTTGTTGGCCTGTTCAAATTTACCAATCTTGCCATTAGGGCTTGCACCGGTAAAAGAACCTTTTTCGTAACCAAAAAGTTCAGACTCGATCAGGTTTTCGGGCAAAGTGGCGCAGTTAATAGCAACAAATGGCCCACATCTTCTAAAGCTTGCATTGTGTATTGACCGGGCAAACAGCTCTTTGCCGGTGCCGCTTGCGCCGTGCAGCAGTATTGTAGAATCGGACTTGGCCGCTATCTTGGCCTTGTCCACAATATCCTTCATCACCTCACTGCATCCTATAATGTTTTCGAAAGTTATCAGGTTGTCATTGTTGTAAATCATAGTGGTAGATATTATCTCTTCAAGGGTATCAAAACTTATAATGGTCGATATGTTTCGCTTGTCAAGCATTATATAATTGACTTTGTACAAAACCTTCAACATCCTCTGCCCAATCTTCCAGTTTCCAATTAGCTCTTTATTATTGGTTTCCTCTACCTTAAAGCTCTTGATTATTTCGCCTATCCTCTTGTTTATGACCGATTCGGTTGAGAAGTTTATGTACAAAGATTTAATGGCCTTAGAATTGATAAATATGACCCGTTCATCCTTATTTAGTATTATGATGCCTTTATTTATAGAGTTTATAATCCCGTTTATCTCGGCTATCCCCATATTAAGCCTGTTGACCATCTTAATGCTCATTATCTCCTTTTCAATACTCTCGGCAAAATGCTTGAGCATATCAAGGTACTCATCCTTTTTGCTTATCATCAAGCGGTCCTGTTCCGAGCAAAAAGATGCAAAGCACACAACGCCAATGGTAGCGCCTGCGTCTTTAATCGGATAAATCATGCTCTTTCTCTCTTTACAGGTGTTCCTGTCCTTGCACAACAGGCATACGGGATTGCGTTGTTCGTGCAGGTTCATCTCAGGTTTTCCGCTTTTTATTACCTTGGCAAACAACGAGTTTTCGGCACTATTTTTATTTATCCTATGGTAAAAGTCACCAGTGCCTGCGATCCTTAATAGGTTTTCATCAGCCACCGTTATATCAATATTTAGAACTGATGAAAGCGATTCGGCCAACGACTGTATTTTGTCGTCAATCAGTTTTAGGTAGGACACATTACCCCCTCCTTAAAGGCCGATTTAACCATTAACTATATGAAAACGCCAGAGTTGTAAATAGGACATCAAACACAAATTTGATGTCCCAATACTGTGATGCCCGATGAATAGCTCTACGGTCAATCGCTATCATTAGCAGTCGAATTGTTGGAAAAAATATGCATGCATATATATTCTCAATCAATTTTCCATGAATGTCAATAGATGGATTCCCCGAAATTGAGCTTATACGCCCCAAAAACTATAAATGCCTATATAATTATCGTTTTAATTCTATTTTTGTACTACCCTCGCTACTCCATATAGATACTCCGGATAATTCTCTTTGCCACTTCAAACCTGTCCTCGCTCACATAAAGGGGCACACAGCATCCCGGTCCAAGGATAATTCTTTTGTCTTCGACCTGCTCCAATGCATCTTTAAAATGGGCCAATAGTTCTTCGTCCTTTGCCTCGTTCAGCACCTTATGCTCATCAACACCGCCTATCAACAGCTTATCACTCTTTTCCCTACCGTCCTTCAGCGATATATCAACCAGCCTGTCATGCCAGTTAATAGCCTGTACCGGGTATTTCTCCATAATGTCAAACATCGGGGCATTACCATGCATATGCATAATATTGAACCACAATTTATCCTTAACAACATCAAGTATCTCCAAATCGTAAGGCCGCCCAAACTCTTCGTATTCTTTTACGCTTAATTTGTCATATGTACCAAGCTGGCTTGCGAAAAATATGCCATCGGCATCAATGTTAACCATCTCTTTAACCAAGTTAACCGTGGTCTCGGTAATAATCTCCAGGCCTTTCTTAAAGCTGTCGGGATTTCGTCTCATGTGTACCAGCATCCTATCTCCGCTCATTTTCATTGCCGTTGTCAATGGATTGAAAATGGTCACAACCACGGGAGCCTCTCCCTTAAAATGCTTGACTACCTCCTTTGCCGCAAGGATCGTATCGGCCATTGACCCTTGGTCCATTGGCAGCACCTTCAGGTTTTCCCAGTCGGATTCCTTTTTGATAGAAAAATCAGTAACTACGCCAACGCTTGAACAGGTATTAGGCCACTCACAATCCCTTTCGGGCCATTTTATCTTTGAGCCCCAATCCTGTATAGAGTACAGTCCCTGATAGGTCACCTTTACGAAATCCCAGTTAAACCTTTGCTGAAACTGTATGGTTTTTTTGACCAGTTCCTTAGGATTCTCGTCATAGGGCGGAAAATGCTTCCACAGGTTAATTGCCGGTGTGTGCAACTTTTTGCCTTCCAGCAATGCTTCGATTCTTTTTATCGGTTTCATTTATAACTCCCCCGTTTCAGAATATCATCTTACATTAAAGGTTACATCTTCATCAGGCTGTGGTATAACATGCACCAAAAGCCTTGTTACCCGCTGGCCATCCAATTGAGTTACCGTTACAGCCAGGTTCTTATACTCAAACGTATCGCCCACATTAGGCAGGCCATTAAGCATTTCTATTGCCCAGCCGCCCACCGTAATGTATTCGCTTTCAAATCCCCTGTCATCCACATCAACATATTCGAACAAATCGTCAATCGGCAGGTCACCGCTAACCTCGTACACGTTTTCACTAATACGCACGAACTCGTTTTTTATCTCATCACTCTCATCCCAAATATCTCCAACCAATTCCTCCAAAACGTCCTCCATGGTTATGCACCCCATTGTACCTCCGTATTCATCGGTTACAATAGCCAACTGCAGCCGACGGCGCTTTAGTTCGGCAAAAATTTCCGGCAGTTTCATTGTTTTGTGAACAAAACACACGTCAATCATTGCCGAACCAATATCCACCGTGGTGTCGTCCACCAGCCTTTTCAGGAAACGCCCCACATGTAATACGCCTATTATGTTGTCAATACTGCCTTGGTACACGGGTATCCGTGAATAGCGCGATTCCAGCGCAATTTCTATTATTGAATCCAAATGGTCATCTATGTCTATCACAACCATATCGGTTCTGGGTGTCAGGATTTCCTGTGCAGATATACCCGAAAACTCAAGGGCTGACTGCAGCAGGTCGCTCCTGCCCTTGTCGATTATGCCCTCATTCTCTACGCTCTCTATTATTGAAACCAATTCCTCTTCGGTAACCGACGGTTGCAATTGCCTGTCCTTAGTCCATAGTGTTGATGCCAAATTAACTATCCATACCACTACCGTTATTACCGGTTTCATCACGACCATCAGCAGCCTCAGCGGATAGGCTACCATAAGCACATACCTGTTGCATTTTCGCTTTGCGATTATCTTTGGCGATATCTCACCAAATATTAGGATAAGTATTGTCATTACCAACGTAGCTACCAATGCTCCGGAACGCCCCATAAGGCCTACGGCAATAACCGTTGATAACGACGATGCGGCTATATTCACCAGGTTATTGCCTATAATAATTGTTGACAGCGCATCTTCAAAATGCTGGTGTATATACAGCGCAATCTTGGCACTGGAACTACCGGCCTCGGCATTCTTTTTCAACCTTATGCCACTGGCCGATGCAAAGGCTATCTCGGAACCCGAAAAAAACGCCGAAAGCATAATTAGCGCTACAATTGCCAAATAGGGTAAAACCTCCATACCCTCGAATCAACTCCTGCCTTAATGAAGTATTTTGTATTGCTTTCATTCAAACCAGTCGTTAGCGATATCGTCTTCATCCCATATCTCTCCTACCAGCTCCTCCAGGATATCCTCCACCGTCACTATACCGAGAGTTTTACCGTGCTCGTCCACAACAACCGACATGTGGAGCTTCTTACTGCTCATATCCTTCAATAGATTATCAACAGGCATGTTTGTGCTTACAAAGTACGGCTCCAGTAAAAGATTCCTGATATCAAAGGAACCGTTCTTTATATAATGCTTAAGAAAGCTCCTGATGGGCAGGATTCCAATAATATTGTCTATATTTCCACTATATACCGGCAGTCGTGAATATTTATGCCTTTTAATACACTGCAATATCTGCGCATGATCGGCGTTAATATCCAGCGCCACAATACTTTCCCGCGCTGTGTAAATATCTCCGGCTGTAATAACGTCAAAATCCAATGCCGAGTTGACAAGTTTCCGCTTGCCTCCTTTAAGTACCCCTTCCTGGACTGCTGTCTCAATGATGCCGTAAAGCTCCTCTTCGGTTATCAACGGCTCTGTTTTCTCCGGAAATAACTTGGTAAGTCCTCTGCTTATCGACAAAAAACATGAGGCAACAGGCGTCAGTATCTTCATAAGCCAAATAAGAGACCCGGACGCTGTCAGTGCAAAACTTTCGCTGTTTGCCTTGGCATAGCTTTTCGGTATCATCTCGCTAAACAGGAATACTATAATTGTGCTGGCTATGGCCGTATACTTAACCGAAGCTAGGCCCCATAGCTGAGTGGACATCAATGTTGCAAGCGATGCAAATGCAATATGCGTTATATTGTTTCCGATCAGTATTATGGCCAGTGCCCGTTCGAAATTATCCGAAACATACAATGCATTAACCGCCCGCTTGTCGCCATTATCGGCATAGCTCTTTATCCTGATTATGTTCATCGAAGCAAAGGCAATCTCTGAAGCGGCGCAGTATGCCGCACCAATTATTAGCAATGCCAGAAGGATAATTAATATCCAACTGTCACCGTCCATCAGGACACCAACTCCTTTTTCCAAAAAAAGTATTGTCCGACAGCCCGGTCTCCCAATGGGATAACCATTTTTTCGATAGCTGCTATAAGCCTTCAACGGCCAGCCTGGCCGCATAGAAATTAATCTCGGGCGTATCCAATTCGGCCACGCACCCAGGTGTAATCATCAACCCGGTTCGGCCGAAGGCGTTTACGGCTTCACGAATATGGGTATATACCTGCTGCGGCTCTGCTTTTGCCAGCCATCTTTCATTTATGCCTCCCAAAAAGCATTTGTCTACAACCTTTTTCGCTTCTACCATTGTCGGGCCTGCCCATCGGTCATGCCAGTTAATACAGTTGCACGGGTAGCTTGCAACTTTTTCGAACATTGTATTGTCCCCATGAATGTGAACTATGTTGAAATAGGTTTTATCCTTGTAAGCATCTATTACTTTTAGGTCATAGGCGACGCCGAATTCATCATACTCCTGTTCGGTCAGCCATTCCTTGTTGGCGCATTGTGTGGCAAAAAAGAAGCCCGCCACCCCCTCCGCAATGTTTAATTCAACAAAGTTTATAGTCGTTTCGGTAATGGCCGTCAAAGCCTGATGCAAATAGTCCGGGTGTGACCTCATATCCTCGAACACCCTTGGCCCGGCCAGCTTTTTTGCCGTGGTCAGTGGACTGAATATGGTCTGTACATAGGGTATTTCTTCACCCTTTAGCTGTTTTTGAAGCTGTCTTGCAAATAATAGTTGCTTGCCGTGGGAACCGAAAAAACCGGGCAGCGGCTCAATCTCTGTCCATTCTTTAACATCTTGGATTGCAAACTTTCTTTCAAAAGCCGGCTGGGTCTTAGTACAATAAAAGGTAACGCTTAAGCCATAGTCATGGGCACCGTAATTACCAAAGGGCATCATTTTAATAAAATCCAAGTCATAGCAGCGAGCCTGCTCTATCTGTACTTCGGCAAGGTGGACCGGGTCCTGGTCGGCATGGGGAATATGATACCACATGCTGAACGGAATCCTGTCGACCTCCTGTTTGTTTATTGCCGCCACTACCCGTTCTTTTTTTGTCATCTTATTCATAAAAACGCTCCTTCCCAATGTTTTTGCAAACCTCAATTGGCATCATAATGCTTCTTTACTCGTTTATTAGCAAAAAACCTTATAATGTCATCCCAGAACGGAGAAATCAAAAACATTAAATCTATTGTCAATAGGGCTAATGACAATGGTGTAAATATCTTTGAAACGAGGTTACCACTTGCAAGCATTATAGCCCTGCGCAGATGTATCTCGGCGTTTTTCCCCAACACAAAAGCCAGCACAAAGGGCGCCATTGGGAAATCGGTCCTGCCCATGTAATACCCTACTACCCCGAAAAAGATGATTATCAGCATATCAAAAATAAGATAACGAAATGTATACGCACCCAGTACACACAACGAGCCTACGATGGGGATCAGTATACTTAGTGGCACATTGGTAACCTTCGCATAGAACGGGGCACCGAATAAGCCTATTAATATGATAAAGAATTGTGCCAGGATCAATCCGAAGAACAACCCGTAAACCGTTTCAGGGTTTTTTGTGAATAATTGTGTTCCCGGGTATAAACCGTGTATTAAAAGGCCACCCAAAAAAAGCGCCGATGTTCCATTGCCAGGGATACCCAATGTTAGTAGAGGTACAAGGGACCCACCAACCACTGCATTGTTTGCCGCAGAAACGCAGGCTAGGCCTTGTTCATTGCCCTTGCCGAAGGTTTCCGGGTGTTTGTCACTTTTTTTCGCGATATTGTAGCTGATACCTGCAGCGACTGTGGTCCCTGCGCCCGGAATGATCCCGACAATAGTCCCAATAATGGATGCCCTAATGTTATTGATTAGCATTGATGCATGGTCTTTTAATGAAAGAAATGGGCTCCCCCTAATTGCAGACTTGTCAATGGCAATGGTTTCGGTTCTTTCGGCGGCCAGCGCGAGCACCTGGGATACCGCGAACATGCCCAGTACAACGGGCAGCAATGGCAGCGAATCATATATTGCATGTATACCAAAATTAAAACGGGGCATACCGGTAATTCCATCCAAGCCTATAAGCGCACATAGCAGTCCCAGGCAAGCGCTTATAAGGCCTTTGAGCATTCCACCCTTCGATAGGCCTACGATTATTACAATGCCCATCATGGTAGTAAGGAACAATTCCCAAGGGCCGAACCTGATAGCTATCTGTGCAAGGGGCGGTGCAATAAACAATAAAGCCAGTGAGCCAACCATTCCACCAAAAAAGGCACTGTAAGTGGTAATTCCTATTGCACGGAGCCCTTGCCCCCGTAAAGTCATCGGGTAACCGTCCAGGGTCATAAACAACGAATCCGAGGTTCCGGGTGTATTTATTAGCACTGCTGTAATGTTACCGCCATAGGAACCGGTAACATATATTGCGCCCAAAGTAATCAACCCGGTAACCGGTTCCAGGTTAAAGGTCAACGGTAGAAAGATTGCAATACCGGTATCAGCCGACATACCGGGTAACGCACCTAGAATTGCGCCAATTACGGCACCAATTGTCAACCATAGCATATTAGTAAAGTTAAAAGCCTCTAATGCGTACTCCAAAAACTCCATACGCTGAACTCCTTCCTCAAGAATTATCCGAGCAGCTCAGAAAGCAATATACCCTCCGGAATCCGCATGCCCAGTAACAAACTGAAGAATAGGTAGACGCACAATGGCGTCAATAACGAAATGATAATCATAAGCCTCTTCCTCCTCTGCCCGAGTACCCACATCGTTACATACAGATAAATAGGCGTTGCCAGGTAGAAGCCCATAAACCATATAGCCCCAACATATATAATAAGCAAAACAGTCATAAGCATTGCCATTCCTGAGCCCGAAAAGTCGGGCAGTTCTCCTTTGCCTTTGGCAAAATAGGTTTTTAACAGGAATACTGTAGCAAGCAATATTGCGAATACCGATACAATGATAGGAAACATCCTTGACTGCTTATTAGCTATTTGAGGAATGGAAACTAAGAAAGCAAGCGCCCATAGGTATATTAAAATTACTGATAAATAGTTGTAATTAAATCGTTTTCTTTCAGGTTTGTTATCCATCTGCATATCACCCCGCCATTAACAGAATTGTAATGCGAGGGATGTCAAAACACCCCTCGCGAAAAACTTTACTGCCACGGATCCTCCTCCCAAAGCTTTTTGTATTCGGCAGCAATCGCGGTAAATGCAGCTTCCAGTTCAGCACCTCTTAGTGTATCTATTGGGAGTTGCATCTCGGCAGCTTTGGCCTTAACCTCGGGGTCATTTGCTGCAGCCACGAAACAGTTCTCCAAGTATTTCCTTATAGGTTCCGGTATGCCCTTTGGTCCGCCTATGCCCCTCATGTTAAGTTGCTTTACGTTGTAACCGGATTCCATGTACGTTGGAACATCGGGCAGGAACTGCGAACGCTTTTCATCGCCGGTTGCAAGAACTGTTATTGTTCCCTCTTCATAAAAAGCTGTTCCATCGGTTACGTTAAGGCAAAACGCATCAAGGTGACCTCCAATTACTGCTGCATAAATCTCGGACTCACTATCAAATGCAATCTCATTAAAATCAACTCCTGCAGCCTTCTCTATCAGTTTTAGCGTTAATCCCTCCTGGCCTATAGTAGAAGTGACACCGATGCTTACTTTGCCGGGCCGTGCTTTTGCATCATCGACAATATCCTGAAGTGATTTATACTTGGAACCAGTGGCTACTCCTATAGCTCCGGGATCCGACATTGTATTGATTATATAACTGATCTTGTCATGCCCATAGGGCACATCCTCAGAAACAGCCGAAATTAGCATTGCACTGGGGGCAAACCCAAGAGTATAGCCGTCGGGTTCAGCAACAGCGTATGCCGACCATCCGATCCTGCCACTTGCCCCTTCCCTGTGCTCAACTACAAAACCGTGCTTCCAGCCTTCCATATCCTTAATTTTGTCTGCCAATATTCTGAAATAGGCTTCAAAGGGAGAACCGGGTCCAAATGCATGAATGAATCTTATCTCTTTGTTCGGATAGTCATCCGGAACACCCTCAGGCCGTAATGATGATTTGGTTACCTCTGTTTTATCGGTAGCCTCGGTCTCGGTTGGTTTATCGCCGGTACCACTACAGCCTGCCAACACGATACATACCAGTGTAACCATCATTACAAAAACCATATACCTTTTTCTTCTAAACATACTCTTTCCTCCCCATTACCAATATTTTATTTCCGATACCTAATGACCGAATTTTTATGTTCTATTGTTAAATAACCCCGTTTGGCTGAAGGCATTCCCCCCTTTTCCGGCAGAGTATTTGCAAAGGTCCAAGTAACACCTGCACTGCACGGCCCCGTTTAGCCCATTTGAGCTATACGCCTTTAACGTTATTAATGCAATATCCATACCATAAGTTAATATGCATACAATAGCAGTACATAGTAACCAGGATCGTATAAGTTACATAAAATCGATGCATTCTGATTTTCAGTCACAGGCAACCCTGTAGGCATAGGCAATCATGTATCGCTAATAAAACCGTTTTTAGCGCCCCCATTTATCATCACAGTATCGACAGGCATGTAAAACGACAACTCGGAGACGGGTAGAACAGACATTATTTGCAAATATGAAAACTTTCTGCAGCCAGAAAGGCTAATTGATGAATTTATAGAATGGAACACGTGCTTTAAAAACGCTAAATAAGACATGCTCAGCCTTCAGTTCAATACAGGCCAATTTATATATCAGAATTTGCATAAATGAAAAGGAAATTTTCATACTTGAAAATCTAATGTATCTCCTTCCAATCTTTTGGTCGCAAATCACTGGATAAATTAAGTACATAAAAGCATATAAAGTATGAATGCCTGAGCCCCGCCATGCTGCAATATGGCTTAATAAACAATGTTCAGGATTATAGCAGCACGATATTCGTTATAATAACCAGCTTTTGGCTAGTTATGGCACAATATTTGCGTAGTATAGTCTGAACAAGCTAAAACCCGGTAAAAATCATTGGAAAGGGGTCTTTGGATTGAGCCATAAGGAGATTTTAAATATTTTACAGCAACAGGTAAAGCCTGCGCTTGGCTGTACCGAGCCGGTAGCTGTTGCCCTGGCAGTCTCTACCGCCTATAAGGAAATCAGTGGGAATGTCGAAAGGATTATTATAAGACTAAGCCCTAACATATATAAAAACGGAATGCGGGTTGGAATACCCGGTACAAAGGAAAAGGGTATAATTTTTGCTGTTGCGCTGTCGATTGTATGTGCCGAACCAAGCCTTGGACTTGAGCTTTTTAAGAATGCAAACGACGAGGCTGCAAAAAAAGCAGCCAAGCTCATTTCGAAGGACTTAATCTCTATAGAACTTGATGACAAACAGGGCAATTTCTTTATTGAAGCGCTGGTAAAAACCGATAACGGCATGGCCAGGTGTGTTATTAAGGACAGCCACACCAATATCGTGCACTTGGAAGCCGATGGCAAGGTATTGTTGAGCAATGAAACAGTATGCGCCTTCGACAACGGCACCGTCATGCGCAATGAAACGCTGGCCAGTCTAACAGTTAAGGAGATACTGGACTTTACCGAGAGTGTAGCCTATGAAGATATAAAATTTCTATTGGACGGGGTAGCACTGAACATCACAATCGCTAACAAAGGCCTTGAGGATCGAATAGGTCTGGGTGCCGGCATGAGCCGGCTTTTGCAGAAGGGAATCTTAAGGGACGACATCGTAAACAAAGTAAGGATACTGACATCGGCTGCCTGTGATGCAAGGATGGCAGGCATTAACCTGCCTGTTATGAGCAGTGCCGGCAGCGGTAACCACGGCATTACAGCAATTATTCCTCCGACTATCGTATCGGAATACCTGGGTTATGATGACGAAAAGCTGGCCAGGGCGCTGACCCTCAGCCACCTGATAACCGCATATATAAAGGAATACACCGGAAGGCTGTCCCCGGTGTGCGGCTGCAGCGTTGCAGCAGGTATAGGCGCTTCGGCGTCAATCGCGTGGCTTTTAGGCGGTTCATATCAACAGATAGTTGGCGCTATCAGCAATATGGTGGGCGCTATATCGGGCATGGTTTGCGATGGTGCTAAGGGCGGCTGCTCGTACAAGCTGTCTACCGCTGCAAGCGAAGCGGTTATTCAAGCATACCTTGCTGTAAACGGGATAATAATATCTGAATTCGATGGAATAATAGGTGATGATGTAGAAACAACCATCAAGAACTTAGGGGTACTGTCCAAAGAAGGCATGAAGGACATGGACGGTGCAATAATAAGAATAATGAGGGAATGAATATTATTTAGTGTAAATGGAATAATCCGCCATTCAATTGTCAATACTTATACTGCAGCATAAATCGGGCTACGCTTACGGAGCGACCCAACGCTTGTTGCGCTTATACGGTGAAACGGCTGACTATTAGGTTGGCCGTTTTTAAATTCACCGCTTTGCCCCGAGCGGGTAAACCCCGGGAGTTTGTGGGCAGAGCCCTCAATACTACCTTAAGCCGTGAGCCTGTCTTCAAAGCATATCATGATCTGGCTGTAAACAAGCCCCCAGTCACGTACCGGCATCGTCCATTTCTTTTGTATTTCCTTAGCCGACAGATATACAACCTTCCGTATGGAGTCATCGGTCGGGAAAATGGCCTTTGTCTTTGTGAACTTGCGAACCATTCTGTGATACCCCTCTACCGCATTGGTTGTATAAATCAATTTGCGTATTTCCTGCGGGTATTCAAAGAAAGTTGAAAGTTCGGCCCAGTTCCTATCCCAAGAACGCATTATCGAGGGGTACTTCTTATCCCATTTTTCCCTGAATTCTTCCTTTGCATACTCGGCGTCTTCAATATTTACGGCGCCATAGATCTTTTTAAGGTCAGCGCATACTTCCTTCCTGTCCTTGTATGGCACAAACTTGGCCGAATTACGCACCTGGTGCACGATGCATAGTTGCTGCTTTGTCTTCGGGAATATGGCACCTATCGCTTCCCCAAGCCCTTTAAGGTTGTCATGGCAGGCTATGAATATATCCGATACGCCTCGCTTCTTAAGGTCTGAACATATGCTTGCGTAGAAGGTAGCACTTTCATTTTCGCTTATCCATATACCCAAGATATCCTTCTGGCCCTCCATATCGATCCCTAATACAGTGTACACACATTTGTTTATTATCTGGCTGTCTTTGCGGCTTTTGAACACTATGCCATCGAAGTAGATTATCGGGTAGATGCTCTCAAGCGGGCGATTCTGCCATTCATTAACCTCCGGAAGTATTTTATCCGTTATCTTCGAAATTAGGGTCTGGGGGATCTCCGCACCATATATATCGCGAAGGCTGCTCTCAATATCCCTTTGGCTCATGCCCTTGGCATACATCGCCAATATCTTTTGCTCGATCTCATTTGTCCTGGTCTGCCACTTTTCTAATACCTTAGGCTCAAACTGCCCGTTCCGGTCGCGGGGTATCGCAATATTTGATTCACCATAATCACTGATGATGTTCTTGTGGTTTTACCCATTCCTTGAGTTCCCGCTGTTGTCGCCGTAAGAGCTATGCTTTTCGTAGCCTAGGTGTTCATCCATCTCCGCTTCCAGCATCTGTTCTATTGTTCCTGCGAACAGGCGCTTCAGCTTCATT
>FZPS01000051.1_pt33 | contig 14259 bp, 16 predicted proteins | sample 1817821 | NCBI WGS metagenome assembly FZPS01 (sample SAMEA104158645, study PRJEB21678) | metagenome | place: Germany | collected 2015-04-21 | reverse complement strand
GTTTGAGCCGCAGGCAATAAAAAAAGATTGTGATAGCGCTTATCGCGAATCAGAGCCTGTTTTGTCCGGCAGCGTCCTTCGACCACATCTACCAGGTCATAGACTATTCTGTTTTCCAAGCCCATTACCACATCCAGATTTCTCAAGCCGATATCGGCATCAATTAAAACCACTTTTTTTTCTGCCAGTGCCAAGCCAACACCAAGGTTTGCCGTAGTTGTTGTCTTGCCCACTCCTCCTTTGCCTGATGTAATGACTATTACCTCTCCCATGCTTATCAACCCCTTAACAGTCAAGTCTGACAAATTTTATTTGACAGGAATGGTAGCTATCATAATCCTTTGGTCGCTGATATATGCATACTCCGGCTGGTCCGGCAGCGTAGAATTATCAGGTGAACGGGATATAACATCGGCAATCCGCAGCTGTGTCGGTACCAGCCGCAAGGCCACAACCAAAGCGCTTTTATCCCCGGCTGCACCGGCATGGGCTATTCCCCTCAGGGTGCCAAACACATAGATATCCCCGTCTGCCACAATCTCCGCTCCGGGGTTAACACCCCCCATAACTACGACGTCGCCGGGAAAGCGGATATACTGGCCGGAACGCAGGGTTTTTCTTATAACCAGGGATCTGTTTTCCCTAAACCCTTCAAGCTGCAGCTCATTCTTTCTCTGCCTGCCGGCCGAGGAGGCGGACAAAAGCTTGCTTTTACCGCTGTTGAGAATGGCGCTTAAATGCAGGCGGCTGTTATTTGCTATTACATCCTGCAAGGCCTTCTTTTCTTCCGTCGAGAGTTCCCGCCGTCCCACATCCACTTTTACATCAGCGTCACCAAAAAAATCCGCTCTCTTCTGCAGACGTTCCTGTAAATCGGAAAGAATTTCTGAAAAATCTGCATCCTCAAGGCAAAAGATGATAACACCATCCTTTGTCCCTTTAAATTCTACTGCATATTTGCGCATTTCTTCCACCAGCCATAACAATACTACAAGTTATTTTTCGTCAACAAGCGGCAAAATCCTGCCATGCTGTAAAATAAGCGACAGTAAAGCTAGAAAAAGGAAAACGCTCCGCAGAGCGTCTTCCGGCAACTTTATTATTTATTCTTCCCGGCTTTCGTCACCGTAATATTCGGCAAGGATCCGGTGAGCAACAGGGACGGCTCCCTGGTAACCGAGTCCGCCATGTTCTACAATAACGGCCAGCGCTATTTCCGGATTATCTGCCGGGGCATAGCCGACAAAAAGGCTGTGCGGTTCCTTTGTACCTGCTTCCGCCGATCCTGTTTTGGCGGCAACCTTAACAGGCAGATTTCTTAAAACACTGCCGGTGCCACCGGGCATCGCCACCATTTCCATTCCTTCCCGGACTGCCTGCCAGGTAGCTTCGGCATAATCGAGCCGGTTTAGCACCTCCGGCTCTATTTCCAGGATAACTTTGCCCGTAGGTGAAACTACTTTCTGGACAAGATACGGACGGTAGTGAGTTCCCTGGTTGGCGATTATTGCCGCGTAATTTGCCAGTTGCAGGGGTGTAATGGCATGGCCCTGGCCTATGGAAGCAGTCAAAACATTGCCCGGATACCATGGCTCCCCTTCTCTGCGGCAGAGCAAAGTTCCCTCAGCTTCTCCCGCTAAATCCTGCAAACTCGTTTTTTTGCCCAGAGTATAGTTTCTGGCATACTGCTCTATCAAATCAATCCCCGTGCGTTTGCCAAGCTCGAAAAAGTAACTGTTGCAGGATACCTGCAGCGCCCGCGTAACATTAACGGCTCCGTGCACTATCCCCCGGTGGCAGCCCCGGGGCGCTTCGCCGGCAAAATACACTTTTCGCCCGCTGCAGTATAATATCGTATTGCGGCTGATAATGCCTTCCTCCAGGCCTGCTGTGGCAACGGCCATTTTAAAAGTGGAGCCGACGGGATACATGCCCGATATTGCCTTGTTGATCAGCGGATGGTTGGAGTCCCTGATAAGCAGTGGATAGTCATCATAAAAACTGTTGGGATTATAGGCAGGAAGGCTTACCATGGCTAAAATTTGGCCGGTGCCGGGATCCAGGGCAACAACGGCGCCTTTTCCAGCCTCTTCATTGCCCCCTTCCCGCAGTTCGGAAATTACCCCGGCCAGCGCCTCTTCGGCAATCCGCTGCAGCCGGGTATCTAAAGTGGTAACCAGATTATGACCGGCAACGGGATTTATTTTCCCCAGCTCCCGGACCCGCTGTCCGTAGAAATTTGTTTCCAACACTTCCACTCCGTCCTGACCGCGCAGGTATTCTTCCCAGGCTGCTTCCAGGCCGTATTTGCCAATATTGTCGGTTATACGGTAGCCCTTATCCCTGCCCCATTCCTGGTATTCCTGTGAACTGATTGCCCCCATATAGCCCAAGACATGGGCAGCAACGGTCTCAAGGGGATATTCACGCACCGGCTGCGCCTCGATGATCACCCCCGGCAGCTCCGGCCTTCTTTCGGTAATCCGGGCCACCACTTCCGCCGATACGTCAGTGGCAATCCTGATGGGCGCAAAAGTTTTAAATTGCTGTCTTTCTATTTGCTTCCGTATTTCCGTCTCCGGAATCTCCAAAAGCCGGCTTAACAAGCCAATAATCTCATCGCCTTTGCTTTTGTCCCAGTCCAGCAGAGAAACGGCAAAGCCGGGGCGGTTTGTCGCCAGAAGCACCCCGTTCCTGTCCATTATTTCACCCCGTGCAGCCATAATCGGCAGTTCCCGCAGGCGGTTATTCTCGGCTTCGGCAACATAATAATCATATTTGTAGATCTGCAGCCAAAACAGCCGCACTGTCAGCACCACGGTAACAAGCACCACAACTACTGTAAAAAAACGCAGTCTTTTCTGCAGGGACTTTGACATTTTTCCGCTACTCCTCAGTCCGGTAATTGGTAAACAGCAAATGACGCTTTTGCGCGCGGTACAAATAGGGGTAAATTGCCCCCATCAGAAAAAAGTGGATGGCGGCACGGATGAAAGTTGCCTGCTGCAGGTAGCCAACCAGAGAAGGAGGGCGTGAGAAGCCAAAGGCGTCCAGCATTAAATAGGTGGCAGCATCTGAAAAAAAGGTAAGCACGCCCACCATCAGCATCAGAACCAGAACCACATCTTTGTATATATATTCTGCAAACAAGCCTGCCGCCGCTCCTGCCAGCATCTTGACAACAGCAAAAAACCCGAGGGGTGAACCGAAAAGAATATCCTGCATCAGTCCCGCACACAGGCCTGTTATGGCTCCGCGGCGCGGGCCTGCAAGAGCCGACAGGGCAACTGTAACAACAAGCAGAATATCGGGATGAACACCGCCGGGAGCGGCCATAGCCAGAACTGAACCCTGGATGGCAAGGCTTGCCAAAAACAAAAGAAAAATTATAGCTGCCGTTCTTGCAGTCATTACTCTTCCCCTCCCGGGTAAACTGCCTCAGATCCGGAAGAAACACTGTTCGACCTGATAACAAAAACCTCTTCCAGCCGGTTAAAATTTGCTGCCGGCTGTAAAAAAGCATAGCGGGTTAGACCCAGCTCATCCACACCGGTTTCCAGCACATGCCCGATTACCAGTCCTTTGGGGAAAATACCGCCCAAGCCAGAAGTAATAATTGTATCTCCGGCCAGGATATTTGCATCCCGGGGCAAGCCTCTCATCTGCAAATAACCGGGATTATCCGGGGCATATTCCACCACACCCACAACACCCGGCTCCCGGGAACGCTGTACAAGGGCGCTGACCCCGGGGCGGCTGTCGGTTAACAGCAATACGTTTGCCGTTGTATATGAGACGGAATACACATAACCGATAAGACCTTCGGTTGTTATTACCGCCGTGTTCGGCTCCACATTGTCTTTTTTCCCTTTGTTTATTGTTACCATATTAAACCAACTGTCAGGATCGCGGGCAATAACCTCGGCGGCAATCATTTCATAGGAAAGGGCATCCTGCAATTCGAGCATTTTCCGCAGGCGCATGTTTTCCTTGCGCAGTTCAGTCAGCCGGACTTTGAGTGTTGCATTTTCAGCCAGCTGTTTCCGCAACTCCTTGTTCTCCTGCAAAAGCTGCCGGTAGCTTTTCAGTCCACTGACAAAGTCCTGTACGGAACGGGTGACATACTGAAAAGCCCCTTGGACAGGGGCTGCAATTACCTGTAAAATCTCTTCGGGCAAAGTTATGCCCTGTCGTCCGGCAGTAAATTTGGCCGCGGCCAAAAGAATTGCCAGCACAAGCAAAAAAGAGATTATTTTTTTGTATTGATTGTTGCGTTTTTTTGGAACTAGCACCTTTTCACCTTCACCTGTCCCCTGTGTCAGCTGACTTTGCGCGGTGACATGGCTACCCTGCGCAACAGATCTATTTCACTTAAAGCCTTCCCGGCTCCCAGCACCACACAGTCAAGGGGATCTTCCGCTATATAAACAGGCATTCCCGTCTCCCTGGCCACCAGCTTATCCAAGCCGCGCAGGAGGGCTCCGCCGCCTGTCATTACTATTCCTTTATCCATAATGTCGGCAGCCAGTTCCGGCGGGGACTTTTCCAAAGTAATTTTTATTGCATCCAAAATGGTGGCTGTCTGGTCGGAGAGAGCCCTTTCCACTTCCTCCTCTTCGATCAGCAGGGTTTTGGGCAGACCGCTTACCAGATCACGGCCACGAACTTCCATACTCCGGGGGTTTTCACTGTCCCGCAACGCGGTACCGATATTAATCTTCACTTCCTCGGCAGTCCGTTCTCCGATCATTAAATTATAATTCCTTTTAATGTACTGGACGATGGCCTCATCCATTTCGTCCCCTCCTACCCGGATGGAACGGCTGGTTACTATCCCGCCTAGGGAGATTATGGCCACTTCCGTAGTCCCGCCGCCAATATCAACAATCATACTGCCCGTAGGCTCTTCTACAGGCAGTCCGGCGCCAATAGCGGCAGCCATTGGTTCCTCAACAATAAAGGCCTCTTTGGCTCCCGCCTGTTTTGTTGCGTCTATCACTGCCCGCTTTTCAACTTCTGTCACGCCGGAAGGGACACAGACCACCACCTGGGCTTTAAAGATGCTTGTTCTTTTATAGGCCTTGGCAATAAAATGGCGCAGCATGGTATAGGTAATGTCAAAATCGGCAATCACACCGTCTTTCATCGGCCGGATAGCCACAATATTACCGGGAGTTCGCCCAATCATCCGTTTTGCTTCTTCTCCTACTTCCAGAACGGCACCCGTATCACGTCTAATGGCAACGACAGATGGTTCACGCAGCACAATACCTCTTCCTTTGACAAACACGAGGGTATTGGCCGTTCCCAAGTCAATACCGATATTACGTGCAAAATATTTCGTCAAAAAGCGCATTAAATGCTTCTCCCTTCCTTCTTGTTCACTATTAAACATTATATATCAGTTTTCCGGTCATAAACAATATCTTTACTGCTTTAACAGACCTTTTTCGCGAAAACTGACAAACTTGCCGTCGCCAATGACAACATGGTCCAGTACCTCAATCCCCAGCAGGCGCCCCGCTTCATACAAACGGCGTGTTACAGCAATGTCTTCACTGCTTGGGGTCGGATCGCCGCTTGGATGATTATGAATCAGGATCACACTGGCACAGGCTTTGCGGATAGCCGGCCGGAACACTTCCCGGGGATGGACAAGGGAAGTATTTAAACTGCCGATTGATATTTCCTCCATGCCCAGAACCTTGTTTTTGGTATCCAAAAGCAGAACCCGGAAATGTTCCCGCAGGTAGTGGCGCATTTCCTCAATCACCAGGCCTGCTGCATCGGCGGGTGATGATATGGTCAATGATTCATAGCGACTGCGGCTGCTCAGACGGTTAGCCAGTTCAATGGCTGCCAGCAGTGTCACCGCCTTGGCAGGCCCCATGCCCTTGATTGCCAGAAATTCATCGAGGCCGAAACGCGGCAATTCAGCCAGACTGCCGGCTGCAAGCAGGATGCGTTCACCCAGTTGGACAGCCGTCTCCTCTGCCGTGCCTGTGCGCAGCAGGACACCCAAAAGATCCGCATCGGACAGTGCGGCTGCGCCTTCTTTAATCATTCTTTCCCGCGGGCGTTCACTAAGAGGCAACTCTTTAATGGTCAGGCGTTTTTCTCCCACCGCTTAAGCCTCCTCCGGCAAAAGTCCGCCCAGCTTTTTTAAAAGTTGCCACAGAGCGGCTAAAGGCAAGCCAACCACATTAAAGTAACAGCCCTCCACCCTTTCTATAAAAACGGCGGCCCTTCCCTGAATGCCGTATCCGCCTGCTTTATCAAAGGCTTCACCGCTTTTAACATACCAGTCTATTTCCCGGTCAGAAAGATGGCGCATGTATACCGTGGTTGTCTCCACACAGCTCAGAACCGACCCGTCCGGCTGTCTGACGACAGCTACACCTGTCATCACCTGGTGACTGCGTCCCGAAAGCAAACGCAGCATCCGGGCCGCTTCCCGGCTGTCCGCAGGCTTCCCCAGAATTTCACCGTCCACGCAGACAATGGTGTCTGCGCCAATAATCACTGCCGGGGTGCCTTGCAGGGCGGAAGCAACATTTTTTGCTTTTGCCAGCGCCAGGCATTCAGCCCGGCGGGCAGGATCCTTTTCTCTTATTTCCCGTTCGTCCACACTGCTTGTGAGCACACGAAAATCCAGACCGATACGGCGCAAAAGCTCAGCCCGGCGCGGCGAAGCAGATGCCAGAACTATATTCTTCATTGCCAATGATTATCCTTCCGCATCCCGGGTACCGGCTGCCTGGCCCTGCCCGTGCCCGGCAATTTTCCTGCACTTGCAATAATTGCGCAAATTACTTTATAACCCTGGTCAGAGCTTTATGGCTGTATGTGACGGCAAGTCCGGTCAAAAAGCCTGTGGGCAGTGCCGCCACCAGCAGTACCGGCAGGTAAAGGGGAATCAGGTAGAAATTGGCCAGGATCAACGCTGCCAGGGTTGCCTGGGTTGTGTTATGCGCCACTGCACCCATTATACTTACGGCAACCAGGGATATCTTGTCCCTGCGCCATAGATAAATGCCAAAAGCCATTGCCAAAGCAGAAACCAAAGCTCCGCCAAAGCTCAAATAAAAACCGGTAGCTAAAAAATTACCGGCGAATATACTGCCCAGAGTCGTGCGAACCACGGCAATAACAAGGGCTGCTTTCAGCCCGTAAAGAACAAAAGCCAGCAAAGTGATAACGTTGGCCAGTCCCAGCTTTACCCCGGGAACAGGAATGGGAACCGGGATAAAACTTTCTATGGTATGAATCACCAGAGCAAAAGTTGTTAAAAGCGCAAGATGGGCAAGATATTTGGGCGTTTTCAAGGTTTTTCCTTCCGTTATCGGGCAAATATTTAAAACCTGACATAAGTTTATCACGGAATTAATCATGCCGCAAGCAGGAAGAAGATGGATCCCGCTAATTCCTGACAAGATAAAAAACTACTGTCAATAAAAAGAGGACCAGCACAAGGGCAATTAAAAAGGCATCAAAGGTTATTTTCTTAATGTTTTCACTCGACAGCTGGAAAAGGAACCGTCTGAAAAGGCTTTGGCTTTTTCACCCTGATGCCGTGTAAACTTCATTTAGGGAATTATCAAAAGCAGCCGTTTTTTGTATCACCCTACCGGCGGTCCGGCCGCTTTGCCTGTACGCCTTGTCAATGGTTCTGTTAAGCCACACGAGAAGGCGGGCAAGACCGCGGCCGATTGAAGAAACCTTCTCATACACCTTGTTCAGGGGTTCGTCAAAGTCACCCGAAAGTCCGTCAAGGTCGCGGGCAGCTGCGGAAGCCTTCTCAGACGCCTTGTTTAGAGATTCGTCAAAATAAAAAGTCCCTTCAGTCAGTTTTCTGGCCGCTCCCGTTCTTTCATAGGCCTCGTTGAGAGAAGCATCAAACAGGGCGGCCAGGTTGCAGAGTTGAAAGCCTGCCTGACTGCAGGTAAAGGCGGTTTAACAATCCATCCAGCAGTGTGCAGAACCGGAAAAAGGCATTTAAAAGCATCATTACCGGGCGGTAAAGCAGGTATTCCAAACTCAACCGGTACGGCGGCCTGAAGGGCAAAAAAGCGCAAGCGCAGTAAAACCGGATAGATGACAGCCGCCAGTGAGAGTATAATCAGGCTTTCCCTGAGATCGCCAAAGTTCCAGACATTTAACCCGTGCAAGTGCCCGGCGTCGAGTGAAAAGCCTGCAAGCCCGGGAATTACCGCCTTCTCAAGCAAAAGGGAAGGGAAGAGACCAATGGCCAAAATAGCGGCGGCAGAAACAAACAAGACGGCATAAACTCTTTTTGGCAGCCGGTAGTTTTTAGCGGCAAGAGGCCGGGGCAGCTCTCCCAGAAAAAGGCCGGAAAAAAGTTTTGCAAAATAGCACAGTGTCAGAGCACCGGTCAGAACAAAGATCTTTTCCGCCAGCACAAAGGACGGCAACCGGCTGTGCTCTGCCGTTTCCACAATGGCATGGTGTAAAATGGTCTTGCTCACGTAGCCGTTAAAGCCGGGAATGCCGCCAATACCGGCAAAAGCAATTAGAAAGCTTGCGGCCACCAAAGGCAGTTTCCCGGCCAGGCCGCCGATTTTTTCGATATCCAGTGCTACCGGATGAGCATCGGGCAGCCAGACATGCAGCGGGAACATACCCGCCTTCATGCCAAAGCCAACCAGATAGGCAATAAAGGCTGCTAGGGCCAGGGAAGAATTTTCCGTTATCAGCAGGCCCCTGCCAAAATCAACCGAACCGCCCAGCTCATTATGCCAAAGAAAAGCGCGAGTCCGCCGATGATGGTCATAATCAGGTATTTAAACCCCGCCTGCAGCGCTTCCGGTGTTTCCTCATGAATAACAAGTACATATGAAATAATAGACATCAGTACAAAAAAAAAGAAAAAGAGTAAAGAAGTCGCCGGCGGCAAATACCCCGAGACATCCTGTCAGGTTGGCAATCAGAACAGGATAGTAACGGTTGCCGGCATGGTCGCAGCGAATAAACCGTTACCAAAGCCAGACAAAGGAGGACAAAAGCAACAGGCAAAACCCTAAAATATCAACCCGAAAGGTAAGTGAAAGATTGGGAAGCAAAGAAAACAGTTCGTAAGAAACCGTCCTGCCTGCAGCTATCTGCGGATATAAGGCCGCCGTGCCGCCAGGATGGCAAATGTCATAAAGAGCGGAAACAATACAATCCAAACAGGCAGAAAAGACTTGTCTGTTTCCACAGTTGTTCATCTCCTTACCTTAAAGAGTGCCGGCCGGTTGCTTTTGCAAAGATGCGCCGGTCTGCCACTGCGCTGATTCTTAGCCGGCATTGTTTGACACAGAAGCACTTGCATATTGTTTGCCCGTCACTGATAACAAATATGCGGCACTTAAGCCTGCATCGCTTTGCAGGCCTGTTTTAAGGATAAATATAAAAAATAACTATAAGATAAGTTTATACCTTTGCAGTAAAAATTGTCAATCTTCATCGACCGCCTGCAAGCGGCAACACAAGGAAGGCACTTCGTTTTTTTAAGCTGCGTCCTTCCTGTTCTTTAGGAGTTGCCACCCTTTGACGGACCTGCGGTCCTGACCGCAAGCCTAAGGGGAATCTCCCTTAAACCCCCGGCGAAGGGAAATAAGCAAATCAAGGTTGATAATCCTATCAAAAACGGTGCGAAGGCAGTCTTTGCACCGTTTTAGCATGCTAAACAATTGCCTTTTGCGGGCAAACTTCAACGCATGTGCCGCAGTTTGTGCAGATGCTGCTGTCGATAACGGCGACATTGTTATCCATGTGGATCGCCTCAACCGGACAGTTTTTTACGCACAGCCGGCAGGCTATACAGCCGCGGTCGCAGACAGCCCGCACCTGTTTGCCTTTTTCCTGCGACTTGCAGCGGACATGGTGAATGCCCCTGGCATTGACAATGTCTATCAGTCCGCGCGGGCATTCCCTCGCGCACAGCCCGCAGGCGATGCATAAATCCGTATCAATTACGGGCAGCCCGTTCTCACCCATGGTAATGGCCTCTACCGGGCAGCCCCGGACACAGTTGCCATAGCCAAGGCAGCCGTATGCACAGGCCTTGGAGCCGCCGCCATACATTAGTGCGGCTTTGCAATCCTGTACGCCTAAGTAATCGTGCCTTTTTTTGGCAACATTACAGTCGCCCACGCATTTTAACTGGGCTGTCATGCGCGCCGTTTCCTCCGGCGCCTCCAATCCAAGCAGCGCGGCAATCTCGGCGGCAACCTTCGCCCCGCCGGGAGTGCAGCCGGTTAAAGGCGCGCGGCCGGCAACAACTTCCTCGGCAAACTGGTCACAGCCGGCATAACCGCAGGCACCGCAGTTCGCCCCCGCCAGAAGCTCCCTTACCCGTTCCACTCTCGGGTCCGTTTCAACGGCAAATTTTTGGGAGGCAAAGGCCAAGAGGCCGCCGAAAAGAAGACCTAGAACAGCAAGGCTGATTACAGCTGGAACAATCATTATATTCGCCCCCTAGATCATACCTTGGAATCCCATAAAGGCAATGGATAGGATCCCTGCAATAATCAAAGCGATAGAAACTCCGCGAAAATGCTTCGGGATAAAAACCAGCTCCAGACGTTCACGAATACCGGCTATTATTACCAAAGCCAGTGTAAAACCGATTGCGGCTGCAACACCAAAGACCACAGATTCAAGCAGGTTGTACTCCAGCTGGATATTCAAAAGGGCTACCCCCAGCACCGCACAGTTAGTGGTAATCAGCGGCAAAAAAATCCCCAGGGCTTTATACAGTACAGGACTGATCTTGCGCACCACAAGCTCCACAAACTGGACAAGGGCAGCAATAACCAGGATAAACACTATTGTACGCAAATACTGAAGCTCAAACGGCACCAGGACATAATATTCCAAGAGCCAGGTTACAAGAGAAGCCAGCCCCATGACAAAGGTTACGGCCATGCCCATGCCTATTGATGTTTCCACTTTTTTCGATACGCCAAGGAACGGGCAGATGCCGAGGAACCTGGACAGCACAAAGTTATTTACAAAAATGGCACCGAAAAAAATTACCAGTATACTCTTCATAATCTATCCCCCTCTACTCCAGCCTGAGCTTTTTGAAGATCATATTTACCAGCGCCATCAAAAGCCCCAGGGCCAAAAAGCCGCCGGCAGGAGAACCAAAAATTGCAAAGGGTTCAAATCCTGTACCCATAATATTGCGGCCAAAGATTGTGCCTGCCGCAAGGATTTCCCGTATGGAGCCCAGCACAGTCAGCGACAGGGTAAACCCCAGTCCCATACCTAAACCGTCAAGAATAGAAGGGAAAACAGGATTTTTCGAGGCAAAGGCTTCCGCCCTGCCCAAAATAATGCAGTTTACCACTATCAAAGGTATAAAGATGCCAAGCTGCGAGTGCAGCTCCGGTGTATAAGCATTAAGCAGCATATCTACCATGGTAACAAAAGTGGCAATGATGACAATAAACGCCGGTATGCGGATTTTATCCGGGATAAACTTTCTTAACAAAGAAATAACAACGTTGGAAGCAACCAGGACGGCAGCCGTTGAAAGCCCCATACCCAAACCGTTTATTGCCAGAGTAGTCACGGCAAGTGTGGGACACATGCCCAGTACCAGGCGGAAGGTCGGATTCTCTTTGAAGATGCCTTTGGTCAGCTCTTTTATTGCACTCATATCTTCACCCCCTGCTATTGCTGCAGTGCATTGCGCACAGCTTCCATGATACCCTGGCTGCTGAGGGTTGCGCCGCTGGCAGCATCAACCTGCACTGATTGTTCTTCAATGATCCTGGCCGGCACTTCCTGCCTTGCTTTGCTGAAGTATTCGGGAGTTTCTTCATTTCCCTGCACCTTAATGGCCGTTATTTTGCCGCCGGCCACTGTAACTTCAACTTTAACGGTTCCCACACCCCGGCCTTCGCCGGTATAAGTGCCGTCAGGCAGCTCGGAAATGTTTGTTTCCGGCTCGGGTTCGGCCAGGCCTTCGCCAAAGAGCAGCAGGATTTCCTCAAGTTCCCTCTTCACCCCGTTTTCCATTGCCACGCTGGTAATGGTAGCGCCGGAAATATTGTCCACATCAAAGGAATCACCGATTGTCTTGCCTGCAAATTGAGCCCTGTAGGATTCCTCTTCTATTTTCGAGCCAAGACCGGCCGTCTCGGCATGGGAAACTATAGCCAGTTTAACAATCTTTCCCTCGCCGTCTATGGCCAGGTTAAAGCGAATATCGCCACCGTAGCCCGTTGTTTTGCCTTCGGCCAGAATCCCTATCAGCTTGCCTGCCGCATCATACACGACAGTTGCACTCCTGCCGTTTGCCTCCTTGTCCTCATATCTGTCAAGGGCAGGAAACAACTCCTGCATCAAAGCAATTTTTTCCTTTCTGATTCTTGCTTCGATAATTTCCGAAGTTACCTGGTTGGTGTAGGCCAAAACACCGGCCGAGACGGCACAGATAATCATTAATATCAGTGCCAGGCGAATAATTTCATTCATGATTTAGCCACCTCCCCGTATTTTCTGGGCAGGGTGAGGTTGTCAAGCAGCGGTGTCAGGGCATTCATCAGCAGTATGGCAAAAGTAACCCCCTCAGGATAATTGCCATAAAGGCGAACCAGCATAGTCACAAGGCCGCAGCCCAGTCCGAAGATAAGCTGCCCTTTGGGAGTTACCGGTGAAGTTACCATGTCGGTGGCCATGAAAAATGCCGCCAGTACGACTCCGCCGGTCATTACATGAAAAAGGCCGTTTACCGGGAAAGAATTATCTCCGCCGGAGAGGAGCGCTCCCATAACAAAGACCACAAGCAGGTACCCGCCGGGGATTCTCCAGTTGATATGGCCCCTGTAAAAAAGCCAGGCAGCACCCAAAAGCAGTGCCAGCATGCTCGTTTCTCCCAGCGACCCTCCCACGGCGCCAAAGAAAAGATCAACCAGGCTTGCTGCAGAAGGAGAAGCCAGCGGGGTGGCCGTAGAAGTCAAGTCTACGGGAGCAAGCCAGCCGGTCATATGTCCTGTCCAGGAAACCAACAGTATTGCCCTGCCTACCAGTGCAGGGTTGAAAATATTGTTGCCGATGCCGCCGAAAACCTGTTTACCGACAACAATGGCCAGCACGGCACCAATAACACACAGCCACCATGGCGGGGCGGGAGGCAGTGTCATTGCCAAAAGCAAACCGGTTACGGCTGCACTGCCGTCGCCAAAAATATTCTTGCTGCGCAGGATAATTGCTTCCGTCAGCATGGCTGCTACTGTACATACCAGCATCGTCAACAGGGCATGATGTCTGAAAAAAATAATTGCTGCCACTGCGGCAGGAAACAAAGCAATAAGGACATCAATCATTATACTTTTGATGTTTTCAGGCGACTTCAGGTGCGGTGAAGGCGAAACAAGCAATCTGTTTTCCATCTGATGCCCCTCCTTTACCTATGATTTTTCCGCTGCAGCACGCCGTTTGGCAGCTATTTCGTCTTTTGCCATCTTAATCCACTGCACAAGGGGACGTTTGGCCGGGCAGATATAAGAACAGCTTCCGCATTCAATGCAGTCCATGGCATTAAACTTTTCAGCTTTGTCATACAGCCCCTGTTCCACCGCAGAACTGATAAAGAGCGGCATGATGCTCACCGGGCAGACTTCAACGCACTGCGCACAGCGGATGCACGGCCTGATTTCATCTTCCGCAACTTCACTGTCCGCCAGGCAAAGAATACCGGATGTACCCTTAATAACCGGCAGATTATCCGCTCCCGGCTGGGCTATGCCCATCATGGGGCCGCCAATAATGAGCTTGCGCAGGTTGCTTGTAAATCCGCCGCACTGTTCAATTAAATCGGCCACGGGGGTACCGATCCGGACAAGCATATTTTGGGGTTCTTTGATGGCGGAACCTGTGATTGTGACAATTCTCTCAAGCAAAGGCACGCCTTTTTGCACCGCATCGGCAATGGCAATGCAGGTACCCACATTCTGCACAACACATCCCACATCGGCGGGCAGGCCTCCGGAAGGCACTTCCCTGCCGGTAATAACTTTGATTAATTGTTTTTCTGCACCTTGCGGGTATTTTGTATGCAGGGCCCGCACCTCAATGCCGCTTTCAGCTCCTGCTGCTTTTTTAACGGCCTCTACGGCATCGGGCTTGTTGTCTTCAATGCCGATAACGGCTTTTTTTGCCCCCAGTATTTTCATAACCAGCCGGACACCCCTTAGCAAGTCCTCCGTACGTTCCAGCATGGCTCGGTGGTCGGCAGTTAAATAC
>FZPS01000049.1_pt275 | contig 14263 bp, 11 predicted proteins | sample 1817821 | NCBI WGS metagenome assembly FZPS01 (sample SAMEA104158645, study PRJEB21678) | metagenome | place: Germany | collected 2015-04-21 | reverse complement strand
GACCTATTGTTAGTGGTCATTTAGCCATTCGTTCTTTAGATATAGGAAATCCCATGCTTGCTATGCATTCCATTAGGGAATTAGGCGGAACCTTCGACCATCTTTATCTCCTTCGGTCTTTTGAAATTTATTATGGTTTATAATAAGAAAAATGATACAAGAAAAGAAAGGAAGGGAGGGTTTTTGTATGGAGTTCTGTGGTTGTAAAGTTTGTCAAGATAAATTATGTGCACATAAGGTTCCTATTTTTGCTACCCTTTCCGAAGAAGAACTCCTAAAAATTGTAGAAAAGATTGTGCATAAGAGTTATGATAAAGGAGATATTATTTTTTTAGAAGGTAGTAGGGTGAAGACGCTATCGATTATCAATCAGGGGCAAGTCAAACTATTTAAACATACCAAAGAAGGCAAAGAACAGATTCTACATATTTTATCAGAAGGAGACTTTTTTGCTGAACTCAGTTTGTTTGAAGAAGAAGAACTTCCTTTTAGTGTAGAAGCCATGACTCCTGTATATCTTTGCACATTGCATAAGCAGGATTTAGATATCATTTTAAAAAAACATCCAGAGATAGCCATTAAGATTTTACAAGTGGTGGGTAAACGATTAGCAAAAGTAGAAAATAGGATACAAAATATGGCTACTAATAATGTAGATGCTCGTATTATAGATTTATTATTTGAACTTAAAGATAAACATGGTATTAAGAAAAAGAATTATATTGAAATCGCACTTCCTTTAACTCGAGAGGAAATGGCCAATTATATTGGAGTTACAAGAGAGACCATTAGTAGAAAACTAAGTAAATTTCAACAAGAAGGATGGATTGAAATTGTAGGCAATAAAAAAATCTATCTTCTAGATGAAGAAAAACTAAAAAATGTGATACAATATTTCTAATAGGACAAACAGAAAGAAATTTCATCATAGGAGGATCATCTATGAAAAAGAAAATGAAAATTATTGGTTTATTACTGGGCATAACATGTTTACTTACTTCTTGTATGCCTAAGCCTACGGTTCAATGGGGCTACATAGATAAGGATGGAAATGTAGTCATCCAATCACAGTTTGATGCGGCTTCTCCCTTTCATGAAGGCTTAGCTGCTGTTCGTATAGGGGATAACAAAAATGGAAAATGGGGTTATATTGATACCAAAGGAGAATGGGTAATTAATCCTCAATTTGATAGTACCCATTTTTTTAGCGAAGGTCTAGCCGCCGTTCGTGTAGGTGATGAAACTACTGGTCAATGGGGGTTTATTGATCGGGAAGGAAATATAGTAATTGAGCCCCAATTTGGCTTTACACGAGGGTTTAGTGAAGGTGTAGCCGCTGTTCGTGTGGGGGATGAAGCTACTGGAAAATGGGGCTATATTGACACAACAGGAACTTTTGTGATAGAGCCTCAGTATGCCAATGCTACTGTATTTCGTGAAGGACTTGCTCCAGTTCAGATACAGGAAGGAAAAAGACAATGGGGTTATGTTGATGCAACAGGAACTTTCGTAATAGAACCTCAGTATGATCTGGCTTCTTATTTTAGTGAAGAGGTGGCCGCTGTTCGCATTGGTGATGAGTTATCCGGACAATGGGGTTATATTGATTCGACAGGAACCATGGTACTTAGGGTACCAGAGGAATATTCATATCCTGGTGGATTTTCGGAAGGATTTGCTACCTTTGTTTGGGAGAGAGAAAAAGAAGAAGCCGCTTTTGGTTATTTAGATCGTAATGGGCAAGTGGTGATTGAACCAGCCTTTGGTTATGCATATGAATTTCAAGAAGGCCTAGCTCCTGTTAAAACTGGTTTAGAATTAGATTCCAAATGGGGCTATATTGATTCAGAAGGAAAGATAGTATTATCAGGATATTGGGGCGTAGGGACTTTTCAAGACGGTTTGGCGCCTGTGGGTTTTCCAAAATAAACCAATAGTAAATATTTTTTAGAAAAACCGGAAAATAAAGAAGCGGAATTATGAGTATACACATTGAGGCAAAAAAAAGGAGACATTGCTAAAGCAATTTTACTCCCAAGAGATTCTTTAAGAGCAAAATACATTTCAACAAATGATGAAAGTAGCATTGGCTTTAGGAAAAGAAGAGTGAAAGATATAAAAATGTTTTTAGGATAAAGGGTGTGCTATAAAGATTTTGTGGTATACTATTAAAAAAATCAATACTAAAAAATAGTTGTTAGAGGAAGGTGTATGGATATGAAGGCAATGATTGATCGAGAAGGTTGTATTGGGTGCGAATTATGTACCAGCCTTTGTCCTGAAGTATTTCGAATGGCTGATGATGGATTAGCAGAAGTATATACAGATCTTGTTCCAGAAGAAGCAGAAGATGCAGCCATTGAAGCACAAGAAAGTTGTCCGGTATCGGTTATAACAGTAGAAGAATAAAAATGATAGATCTATAAAAAATTGCTGTTAAACATTATGTTTCAGCAATTTTTTTATGTTTAAAACTAACAAAATATAAATCTATAAAAGAAAAATATGGAACAGGAAAATAAAAAACAACCAAAAGTAGTTGCATCTTCTTTTTCCATATGCTATAATATAACAAAAGGACGGAAACGATTCCGGTAACGTTTGCAAACGAAAAGGAGTTTTTATATGCAGAATATGAATATTAAAGACATTGCAAAGATTGCAGGAGTAGCCCCTAGTACCGTATCCCGAGTTTTAAATAATCGTCCTGATGTAAGTGAAAGAACAAGAAAAAGAATATTAGCCATTATGGAACAATATAATTACATTCCAAACAATAGTGCAAGAAATTTAAAGATGATTGAATCCAATGCCATTGGTGTATTAGTAAAAGGGATTTACAATCCGTTTTTTTCGAAAATCATTCAATCCATTGAAGAGAAAATAGCAGAGCAAGGTTATTCAATGACTTTAAATTATAATTACGATGATTCCAATGATATTGACACGGCCATAACATTAATTAAAGAAAAAAGACTAGAAGGACTTATTTGTTTAGGAGGAAATTTTGAATATATTGATGAACAACAAATCCTAAGCTTAAATACACCCATTGTAATTGCTTCTGCTAATATTATTGATCAACAAAATAAGTCTATTTTATCCAGTGTAACCATTGATAATGAAAAGGCAGCTTTTGAAGCGGTTGATTATTTATGCAATCTGGGTCATACAAAAATTGGAATGATCACAACAGGAGAATCGGATCGCAGTATAGGTAGACTACGAATACAAGGGTATAAAAAGGCTCTACAGAAACATCATATAAAAGTTCAAAAAGAGTTAATGGAAATAGGAGAATACACTTTTGATTCTGGCTTTAATGCAATGGAACGATTATTTGATAAAGACTTGGGGATGACCGCTTTATTTGCTACTTCTGATATCATGGCCATTGGAGCAGCAAAGGCAGCATTATCAAGAGGATTTATAATTCCCGATGATATTTCGATTGTTGGTTTTGATGATATTGAATATACTCGTTATTTTCATCCTTCATTAACAACCATAAAACAACCTCAGGTAGAAATAGGATATAACAGTGTAGAAATTTTATTTGACATTCTAAAAAAAGAAAAAGAACATCGACATGTTATTTTAAAAACAGAATTAGTAAAAAGAAATTCTTGTAAACAAATAAGCAAAGAATAAGGAGGTGATTGCTGGATCCAAACAATGTACTTACGATGCATCCATGTAGACATCAGTGTTCTCTAACGATAGCCAATAAATTTACAAAGATTTCATAAGAAAAATGTAAAAGAAAAGGTTTTAGGGGAGGATGTATAAGATGAAATACAGAAAAAGTGTAGCTTTTAGTATGGTTTTAGTTTTATTACTTTCTTTATTTATGGTAGGGTGTGGGAACCAAAAAGAAACAAAAGAACAAACGGATAGTCAAAAAACATCGGTTCAGCAAGAAGAAAAGAAAGAAAAAGTAGAAATAGATGTTTTTCAATTTAAAGTAGAAGTAGCGAAAGAATTATTTGTCGATTATTTTATATCATGGTTTTATTAAAGGGATTCCACGAGCGTTAGAAGAAGCAGCTATTATTGATGGATGTAATGTTTTTCAGGTTTTTTGGAAAATTGTATTTCCTTTATTACAACCGACTACAGTAACGGTAAGTATTTTAAATGTAATGTGGATATGGAATGATTTTTTATTACCTCAACTGGTGATTAACAAGCCCCAATGGCATACAATTCCACTTCGAATGTTTTATTTCTTTGGACAGTATTCAAAAAAGTGGAATTTGGCTTTGGCAGGTTTAGTTATTTCTATGATTCCTATCGTTGTTTTTTATCTTGGAGCCCAGCAATATATTATAAAAGGAGTCACCGAAGGATCTATTAAGTCATAATTTAATAATCAATAGAGCAATAATTTTATAGATATCCCATTGAAAATCTAAAACTTCAGTAAGCTCGTACATTCTTCTTCTGCTTTAACTGTGAAATATTTTGTGGAATAAATATACGGCTTACTTCCAGTTTATTTTGTTTATGAATGTGGATGCCCATACAATGAATTGGGAAATATATAGGGTAGTATTTTCAGCAGTTATTTTATGAAGCATAAAGAAATAGAGATAAAAATAGAAAGGGAAATGCATCTATGAGTGAACGAAGTAGCGGCATACTTATGCATGTATCTTCTTTGCCAAGTCCTTATGGTATTGGAACTTTTGGAAAGGCAGCTTATGATTTTATTGATTTTTTGAAAAAAGCAGGTCAAAGGTATTGGCAAATCCTTCCTTTGGGTCCTACAGGATATGGAGATTCACCTTATCAATCCTTTTCCTCTTTTGCTGGGAATGCTTATTTTATCGATTTCGATATTTTAAGAGAAGAAGGACTTTTATACAAAGCAGAATATGAAGGGGGGGATTTTGGTTCTCGTGCCGATTGTGTGGATTATGGGAAAATATTCAAAAATAAAATGCCTATTCTTCATCTTGCTTTTGAAAGAGGAAAGGTAAGATATAAAGATGAAATTAATCACTTTCGAGAAGAAAATAAAATATGGATCGAAGATTATGCTTTATATATGGCGGTAAAATCTCATTTTGGTTTACGTTCTTGGCAAGAGTGGGAAGATGAAGAAATCAAATTAAGAAAACCCTTTGCACTACAGCATTATAGAAAAAAGTTAAAAGAAAAGATAGAATTTTGGATTTTTATACAATATTTATTTTTCAAACAATGGCATAAAGTAAAAAAATATGCCAATCAAAAAGGAATTTATATTATTGGTGATATTCCTATTTATGTAGCAGAAGATAGTGCTGACACCTGGGCCAATAGCGAGCTCTTTTTATTAGACAAGAACAAAACACCTATAAAAGTAGCTGGTTGTCCACCAGATGCCTTTTCTAAAACAGGACAATTATGGGGCAATCCTATTTACAATTGGGAAGAATTAGAGAAGAGAAATTTTACTTGGTGGATTCAGAGGATAAAAGGAAATTATCAATTATACGACATGATTCGTATTGATCATTTTAGAGGATTTGATTCTTATTGGGAAATTTCTTATGGAGATCCTACAGCAGAAAAAGGACGATGGACTAAAGGACCAGGAATGAAATTATTTAATGCTTTACGAGCAGAACTAGGGAATCTTCCTATTATTGCAGAAGATTTGGGCTATCTTACCGAATCGGTTATTCAACTTCGGGAAGAAACAGGATATCCAGGAATGAAGGTATTACAGTTTGCTTTTGATATGAGAGAAGAAAGTGATTATTTACCTCATCATTATGATAAAAATTGCATTGTTTATACAGGTACTCATGATAATGATACAGTGAATGGTTGGTTAAAAACGGCAAACCCAACAGATGTTCAATATGCCATTCGATATTTAAAATTAAACAAGGAAGAAGGGTATCATTGGGGATTCATAAGAGGAGCATGGAGTTCTGTAGGAAAGATCGCCATTGCTCAAATGCAGGATTTTTTAGGATTAGGAAGTGAAGCACGGATGAATATCCCTTCAACCATAGGTGGTAATTGGAAATGGAGAGCAACGAAAGAACAATTATCTCCAGCATTAGCAGAAAAAATATTAGAATTAACCAAACTTTACGGGAGGTAGTGATATGTTTACGCAAAAAAACTTTAAAGATAATGTCCAACAGATTTTAAAGATGGATTTTGGGAAAAAGATAAACCAAGCTTTAGAACAAGAAAAATTTATAGCCGTGGCAAAAGCATTGATGGAATCCATTATGGAAACTTGGAATCAAACCAATGAAAAGTACAAGGGAGAAAAACAAGCTTATTACTTATCAGCAGAATTTTTAATGGGCAGGGCTTTAGGAAATAATTTACTCAATTTAGGAATTTATAATGAAGTCAAGGAAACATTAAAAGAACTGAACATTCAGCTAGATCGAATAGAAGAAATAGAAGAAGATGCAGGACTTGGTAATGGTGGTTTAGGAAGATTAGCTGCTTGCTTTTTAGATTCTAGTGCCACTATGCAGATTCCTCTTCATGGATATGGGATTCGATACAAATATGGAATCTTCAAGCAAAAATTCATAGATGGATTCCAAATGGAAGAAGCGGATCATTGGTTAAAATATGGAGATCCTTGGTCCATCCGAAAAGAAGAAGAAACCGTTATCGTTTCATTTAAAGATTTTGCAGTGAAAGCCGTCCCATATGATACTCCTATTATTGGCTATGGAAATGAAAATATTAATACATTGCGTTTATGGCAAGCAGAACCTGTAGAGGAATTTGATTTTCAATTATTTAATGATCAAAAATACGATGCTGCAGTAGAAGAAAAAAATAGAGCTGAAGATATTTCCAGGGTTTTGTATCCCAATGATTCGAAAAAACAAGGGAAAATATTACGATTGCAACAACAGTACTTTTTTGTATCAGCGTCATTACAAGATCTAGTAAGGAGATTTAAAAAGAATATTGGAAAGGATTTTAGTCAATTTCCCCAATATCATGCAATCCAGTTAAATGATACTCATCCAGCTGTTGCCATTCCAGAATTAATGAGAATTTTAGTCAAAGAAGAACAAATTCCATGGAAAGAGGCTTGGAAAATTGTAGTAAAGACTTTTTCTTATACCAATCATACAATATTGGCAGAAGCCCTTGAAACATGGGATACAGCCATTTATCGAAAACAATTGCCAGAAGTGTATGAAATGATTAAAAAAATTGATCAGCAATTTGTAAAAGAACTTAAAAAGAAAGAATATACCAAAGAAAAGATACAACAAATGCGTATGATCACAAATCGAAGAATTAAAATGGCCTGGTTATCGATCTATGGATCCCATACAACCAATGGAGTTGCTAGACTGCATACAGAGATTTTAAAACACAAAGAATTAAAAGATTGGTATGAGTTGTATCCAAAACGATTTCAAAACAAAACCAATGGAATTACTCCAAGAAGATGGATTGCACTGTGTAACCCACAACTTTCCGGGTTAATAACAGAATTATTGGGAACGGATGAGTGGATTCGGAATCTAAATATGTTAAAACAATTAGAAGGTTATCAAGATAATAAAGAAGTTTTAAAAAGATTTTTAGAGATTAAAAAAGAAAAAAAGGTAGAACTAGCAGAGTATATACAAATTCATGAAGGTATTTCCGTTGATCCCAATTCTATTTTTGATATACAAATCAAAAGGCTTCATGAATATAAACGACAATTGCTCAATGCTTTTCATATTTTAGATTTGTATTATCGTTTAAAAGAGAATCCAAATATGGATATTGTACCAAGGACCTTTATTTTTGGAGCAAAGGCAGCTCCAGGTTATATCAGAGCCAAAGGAATTATTAAATATATTAATGAAATGGCTAAGCTCATTAACAATGATCCAACTATTAACGGAAAAATAAAAATTATTTTCGTGCAAAATTATCGAGTGTCTTATGCTGAAAAGTTATTTCCAGCAGCAGATGTATCAGAGCAAATCTCTACAGCAGGAAAAGAAGCTTCAGGAACAGGAAATATGAAATTTATGCTCAATGGAACACCTACTTTAGGAACCTTAGACGGAGCCAATGTAGAAATCGTAGCTGAAGCAGGGGAAGAAAACAATTTTATTTTTGGTACGAAGGTAGAAGAGATTGAACAAATTTATGAATTCTATGATCCACTTGTTTACTATAAAGAGGTAGAGGGATTAAAAAGGGTTGTTGATTCTTTAGTGGATGGAAGTTTTGATGATGGCGGAACAGGTATGTTTAAAGAGCTTTATGATTCTCTTTTAAAAGGTACTAGTTGGCACCGAGCAGATCATTATTTTATTCTAAAAGATTTTGAAGAATACAGAAAGGCTCAAAATAATATCGATCAAGCCTATCGAGATCCTATCAAATGGGCTCAAAAGTCTTGGTTAAACATAGCCAATGCAGGTATTTTTAGTAGTGATCGAACCATTTTAGAATACGCCCATAATATTTGGGATGTAAAACCCATTAAAATATAAAATGATTTTATTTAAGGAGGAGAGTATAATGAGTAAAAAGTTTTTAAAGGTAGTATCTATTCTAGTATCATTGGTTTTATTGGGGGGATTTTTTACAGGTTGTGGTAAGAAAGAAGGATCAAGTTCAACAACAGAAACAACGACAGAAAAGACAACTGAAACAACAGAAAAGACAACTGAAACAACAGGCAAAACAGAAGAAGGATTGGAACCAGAAGAAGGAGCTAAGCTGATTGTTTGGGAAAGTGAAGGACCAGAAGGAAAATATGTAGAAGCAGCCATTGAAAAATTTAAAGAAAAGTATCCAAATGTAGAAATTAGTTATGAACCTGTTGGTCATACAGATGCAAAAGGAAAATTAGCATTAGATGGGCCGGCAGGTGTAGGGGCTGATGTATTTGCCGCACCTCATGATCATTTAGGGGAACTAGTAGCATCAGGATTGATTTTGGAGAATGATCTATTTGCAGATGAAACCCGTTCCAATTTTATGGATGCTGCCATACAAGGGGTATCTTATGAAGGAATAGTATATGGATATCCAACTGGCATTGAAACTTATGCTTTATTTTATAATAAAGACATTGTTTCAGAACCGGCTAAAACCTTTGATGAAATAAAAGAGTTTGCAAAAGAGTTTAATGATCCTTCTAATAATAAATTTGCATTAATGTGGGAAGCAGGAAATGCTTATTATAATTATGCATTTTTAGCAGGATACGGTGCTGACTTATTTGGCCCTACAGGAGAAGACCGGGATGCCCTTGGATTTGATACGGAAGCAGGAATAGAAGGAATGAAATTTTATCAAAGTCTTCATGAAGTCTATCCTGTTAATTCAGCAGATACTGGCTGGGATCCTATGATGACTGCATTTGAAGAAGGAAAAGCAGCGTATATGATTAATGGACCTTGGGCTATTAATGATATAAGAGAAGCAGGAATTAACTTGGGAGTTGTTCCTTTACCTTTATTACCGAATGGTAAAAATCCAAAAAGTTTTTCAGGAATTCGCGCAAATTATGTTAGTGCCTATACCCAATATCCTAAAGCAGCTAAATTATTTGCTGCATTCATCAGTAGTGAAGAAGGACTAAAACTTCGTTATGAAATGACGAATCAGCTACCACCACGCAATAGTTTAGTAGATAGTATTGATGATGAACATCTTAAAGGAGTTCTCGAACAAGCTCAATATGCTTTTCCTATGCCCTCTATTCCTGAAATGGGCGTTTTCTGGGAAACATTGCCTACTGCCTTTGAAAATGTTTGGAATGGTAATGGAGAGCCAGAAACAGAATTAAAAGCAGCAGCAGAAGCATTAAGGGCTAGCTATCAATAATAAGTAGTTACACAAAGGCATACTAGGATGGTATTTATAACGGTTTAATAAAATGGTTTATATTGATCTTGGTATGCCTAAAGATTACATACTATTATCATATAAAGAAGGGGATTGCAATGAAGATAGAGGAAAAAAAACAAATCAATGAGCAATCAACCCCATTTCCCATTCGACACCGAAGAAAGGCTGCTATTTTATCCGCTTTATTGATGGGAGTAGGTCAAGTATATAATAAAGAATGGATCAAAGCCATTTTCTTTGGGGTAATAGGGATAGTAAGCATTATTGCTATTCCATATTTTCACCATGGACTTTGGGGGATTATTACCTTAGGAGAAGTACCGGGGCCTCACAACGATCATTCCATTGTATTAATGATTCAAGGACTTATTTCGATTTTGGTTTTGCTCATTCTTGTTACGCTTTATATTCTGAATATTCGGGATGCATGGAAAACAGGGCGACTACGAGATCAGGGCGAAGAAGTGCCTGCTTTTAAAAAGTATATTTCTCAACTTTGGGACGAATCTTTCCCTTATATTATGTTATCACCTGCAGTACTAGGAATTATGTTCTTTGTACTTCTTCCTATTTTATTTGGAATTTGTATTGCTTTTACAAATTATTCTATGCCACATCATATTCCACCTAAAAATTTAGTGGATTGGGTTGGGTTTGAAAATTTTATTAATATTGCAAAGATGCCTATGTGGAGCAATACCTTTTTAGGAGTCGCCACATGGACAGTCATTTTTGCTATTTTGGCAACTACTCTTAATTTTTTTGGAGGCCTTTTTGTGGCAGCTTTAATCAATAGCCGATATGTTCATTTTAAAAAATTTTGGAGAAGTATCTATATTTTGCCTTATGCTGTACCAGCTATGATCTCTCAATTGATTTTTAGAAATATGTTTAATGGCCAATTTGGACCCATTAACATGGCACTAAAAGAGTGGGGAATTATTAAAAATAACATTCCATGGTTATCCGATCCTTTCCTGGCAAAGGTGACCATATTAATCATTAATATATGGTTAGGCTTTCCTTATTTTATGGCTTTGATGACTGGAATCATGACAAGTATTTCAAAAGAAATTTACGAAGCAGCGGATATTGATGGAGCTAGTTCAAGACAAAAGTTTAATTCCATTACTTTACCTATGGTTCTATACTCTACAGCTCCATTACTGATTATGTCTTTTTCCTTTAACTTTAATAATTTTGGGCTTATTTATTTCTTGACAGATGGAGGACCTACTGGTAAATACCCAGCTGGTTCTGGAGCAGGAGCAACCGATATTTTGATTTCTTGGGTGTACAAATTAACACTCAATACCCAACAATATCATATGGCTTCTGTAATGTCTCTTATTATTTTTGTAGTGATTGGAAGCATTGCTGCCTATAATTATACTCGCACAAAATCCTTTAAAGAGGAGGGAATGTTATAATGACCAAATCAACTCCTTTACAATGGTTAATTCAACTTATAGTTTATGTCATATTAATTATTTTGGCTTTTATTGTAATCTATCCTTTACTTTGGGTTGTGGGGGCTTCCTTTAACCATACGGATAGTTTAGGATCAGCTACGGCTATTCCTACCCAAATGATGTACCAAGCGAAGTTTGTTCATTCTGATGGAACCGTTCAAGAAGTAGAAGAATCCAAAAAGTATACAGGGAAAAAAGATCAAGAGGATTTTATAAATGGCATACGAGCAAAATATGTAAAAGAAGGAACGACGATACAAGAAGAAACGGTAAGGAGAAAGATGAATCCCTCCTTGCGTCAATATCAAAGATTGTTTAAAGATACTCAATATATCCAGTGGTATAAAAACACCTTTAAAATTGCGGTGATTAATATGTTTTTATCCGTTATTTTAACGGTTTCTGCATCCTATGTATTTTCTCGCTTTCAATTTAAAGGGAAAAAAATAGGGCTGATCACTATTTTGGTTCTTCAAATTTTCCCAAGTTTTATGGGGATGGTAGCTATTTATATTTTATTAGCTCAACTAAAATTATTAAATACTCATTTGGGGCTAATCCTAGTCTACGCAGGAGGACAAATCCCTTATAATACTTGGTTAGTGAAAGGATATTTTGATACGATCCCTAGGGATTTAGATGATGCCGCTCGGATTGATGGAGCAAGTAATATGAGAACTTTTTTTACCATTATTATGCCTTTGGCACGTCCTATTTTAATGTTTGTAGCATTAACTAATTTTATGGGGCCTTGGATGGATTTTATATTTCCACGACTGATTTTGAAACAAAGAGAAAAATTTACCTTGGCTATCGGATTATTTGATATGATTGCAGGAAAGCAAAATAATCAATTTACCATGTTTGCTGCTGGAGCTGTTTTAGTGGCGGTACCTATTACAATTTTATTTACATTTTTACAACGTTACATTACAGAAGGTTTATCTGCGGGGGCAGTAAAAGGATAAAAAGGGATATAGGGGGAGTTTTAAATGCGGTGTATGAGAAAACGGTTTTTATCTTGCTTTATGATGTTAATAATGACCATCGGTATACTTGGTAGTCCAACTTTAATTCAAAGGGTCCAAGGGGCTGAAGAAATAGAATTGCAAAATCAAGAACCAAAGTTTGTCGTTGCTGGAGATCTCCAAGAACATTTTATTGATATTGATGAAAATAGTTGGAATCCAGGATCGGAGAAGACCCAAATGCAAGATATGGGGAATGGGATTTATGAATTTAGGGGGGTATTACCAGCAGGTTCTTATGAGTACAAAATAACTCATGGAAGTTGGGATGAAAGTTATGGTCAAGGTTTTTATGCCAACCCGGATGGCGATTATGGAGAGAATGGCAATATTAAAATAACTGTAGATGAAGAGCAAGAAGTACTTTTTTATTATAATCCCAAAAATCATCGAATCGCTGATTCTACTTTTTATACTCCTATTCAAGAAGAAAATAGACCTCGAATTGTAGGTGATATTCAACCTGCCATTCAACAGGGTGAAGCATGGAGTCCAGAAGAATCAAAAGCGTATTTGTATGATGATACCTTTGAACAAACCTATACATACATGACTTATGTACCGGAAGGAAGTTATGAATATAAAATCGTATTAGGTAATTCATGGGGAGAAGAGTATCCAGGTCAAAATGCAAAATTAGATGTTTTGGAAAATACAGAAATTACGTTTTACTATAATCACAATACAAAAGAAGTCTATACTGATTATCGACCTAAAGGGGAAAATACGGACGGAGTGATTAACAAAAGTAAGTTGTATCATAATACTTGGGATTTACTATATCGAACACCTTTCGGTGCTGTTTCTAGAGATACAGAAGTAACATTACGATTACAAGCAGAAAAAGGAGATTTAACAAGAGCTAGGGTTTATTTAAAAAATTATCAAACGGGAAATGCTTATTTACATCCTATGACACGAGTTGGATGGATCAGTACAACACAAGGGGAGATGGATTTTTGGGAAACCCGCATTACGTTAAAAGAAATAGGGACTTATGGGTATAAGTTTCTTGTAGGTGATCAAAATGCACAAGTTGAATATGGGGAAGATCATCAAAAAGGTGGATTTGGAGAGGAAGTGGATCAGAATGCTGGATTGTTTCAATTAACGGTTTATGATCCTTCTTACCAAACACCAGATTGGATGAAAGAAGCCGTTGTCTATCAGATTTTTCCAGACCGTTTTTACAATGGAAATCGTGAGAATGATACTGCAAAATCCAATGCAAGAGGAGCAGAACCCATTGAATATCGGGAGTGGAGCCAGTTACCCGATAATCCAAGGTTAAAAGAGAATGAACAAGATCCTACCTATGATGGAGATGGTATTTGGGGGAATGATTTTTTTGGAGGAGATATTGCCGGGATTCATCAAAAACTAGATTACATTCAATCCTTAGGAGTCAATACCCTTTACTTAAATCCCATTGCTTATGCAGCCTCTAATCACAAATACGATGCTACAGATTTTAAAACACTGGATCCTATGTTTGGTACAGAAGAAGAATTTCTTGCTTTTACAGAAGAATTAAAAAAACGAGGAATGCATTTAATCATTGACGGTGTTTTTAATCATGTTGGTGATGATTCCATTTATTTTGATCGTTATGGAAAATATGAAACCGTAGGGGCTTATGAATACTGGTCTCGTGTCTATGACAAAATGAATGATAAAGGAATGACTCAAGAAGAAGCCGAAGCCCAAGCAAAAGAAGAATTCAATAAAGAAGGACAACAATTTAGTGAATATGGTTTTCATCATTGGTTTCATATTGAAAATGAAAAAATGGATGTAGGGCTTCCTACAGAACGTTATAAGTATCAATGCTGGTGGGGATTTGATAGTTTGCCCGAATTCAAATCCATGACAGGGGAAGAAGCCATGGCCTTAGGTTTAGCAACCAAGACCAACGTA
>FZPS01000016.1_pt326 | contig 14266 bp, 8 predicted proteins | sample 1817821 | NCBI WGS metagenome assembly FZPS01 (sample SAMEA104158645, study PRJEB21678) | metagenome | place: Germany | collected 2015-04-21 | reverse complement strand
GCCTCTAAACCACGCGTTGCCGCGCCGCCAGACTTGGCCGAACGCGATGCGTTATACCGCGCAAGAGATTCCTCGATGCGCCTTTCGGTGTAAAGGTACGGCTCGACATCTTCAGCGGGCAGCAAGTCCAGTTGCAGAATCACGCGGGACGGGTCGGCGTCCTCCGGCCACTCGCGGACGGCTCCATCAACGGGGATAGCCGCGATTAGCTCCCCCTCGGCATTGTAAATGAGCGTTTCGCGCGTTTGGGGGTCTTGAATCAGCGAAAGCGGATAAATCGCCACGCTGTTTTTGTCCTCGCCTAAAAGCCCTTCCAAAAACTGTTCGTCAAAGTATTGGGCGTCAAAAGGCGCAACCGGCGGGAACATTGGCTGAGTCCACGAAAGCCCCGGCGGGGTGATTCGATTGAACATCCGGCGCTGGACTTCCGCGCCCTCCGCCAAATCCTGAATATCTAAAACCTCGTTCCCCATGAAATCGGCATATTGCTCGGCATCAACGGGCGCGGGCTTTTCGGTGCGGGAAGCAGCCGACGCAAGGGCAACAAGACAAATCACAACATCGAGAGCCGCCATGCTGCTCCCGATGGCAATTAGTTGATGCTTTCTCAAATTTTTCATTGCTCATGCTCCTGGGGTGGTTGGCATGAACTTGGTTACGCGCAAACTGGAAAGAGGCGCGAACTCCAAACCCATGCCCCAACAGAGGGCCGCCAGGCCCCGCAAAGGAACACAAGACAAAGAGCCGCGCCCATGGTGGGCGCGTCTATTAAGTCTCGTTCCGTCATAGAAAAATGCTGGTTTTCAATTAGAACGACTCCCCGCACACGCGGGGAAGACTTCAAAACGCTAAATTAAAAAAGAACTGAACTAGTCCAAACATGACGCTTGCTGGGACTGCTGAACTTATCGCAGAAACCCACTCGGCTGGCTAGAAAAAATATCGGACGCCAAAACAGGATAATTTCATAGACAGATGGGGTCCCCCAGGCAAAGCCTGAACGGAAGGACGCTACAAAGGCCCCCCCTGCCCCGCCATCAGGCACGCGCACGATAACGGCGGATAAGCTCGTTCGTGGAGCTGTCGTGCCCCAACTCAACCGCCGGATTCTTCAATTCCGGCAGAATCCGATTGGCCAGCACCTTGCCCAGTTGAACGCCCCACTGGTCGAACGAAAAGATATTCCAAATCACGCCCTGCACAAAAATCTTGTGCTCATAGAGCGCGACCAGTTGCCCGAAACTTTCCGGCGTGAGCCGCTCCGCCAAAAGCGTATTCGTCGGGCGGTTGCCCGGAAACGTTTTGTGCGGCACCCATTTTTCAGGAACGCCCTCGGCGCGACATTCATCCGCCGTTTTTCCAAAGGCCAGCGCTTCCGTCTGCGCGAAGAAATTGCTCATCAGTTTGGCATGATGATCCCCCACCGGGTTGTGCGATTGGCAAAAGCCGATGAAATCACACGGAATCAGTTGGGTGCCCTGATGAATCAGTTGATAAAACGCATGCTGCCCGTTCGTGCCCGGCTCCCCCCACACGACAGGCCCGGTGGCATACGTCACCACCTTGCCGTTTTTCGTGATGCGCTTGCCGTTGCTTTCCATGTCGCCCTGCTGGAAATACGCGGCGAACCGCGCCAGATACTGGTCATAAGGCAATAGCGCCGTGCTTTGCGCGCCAAAGAAATTGCCATACCAAATCCCCAGCAGCGCCAAAATCACCGGCATGTTTTCCACAAACGGTGCCGTCGCGAAATGGCGGTCCATCGCATGAAAGCCATCCAGCATGCGCACAAAGTTTTCAGGACCAATCGCAATCATCAGCGACAACCCGATGGCGGAAGTCAGCGAATAACGCCCGCCGACCCAATCCCAAAACTCAAACATGTTGGCGGGGTCAATCCCGAACGCCTGAACTTCCCGCACGGCCGTGGAAACCGCCACAAAGTGACGCGCCACCGCCGCCGAATCGCCCAGTTGCCGCACAAGCCAATCCCGCGCCGTGGCCGCGTTGGTCATCGTTTCCTGCGTGGTGAACGTCTTGGACGCGACAATAAAAAGCGTCTCCTCCGCATCCAAGTCGCGGGTGGCCTCGGCCAAATGCGTGCCATCCACATTGGACACAAAGCGCACCGTCAAGTCGCGCCGGCTAAACGGCTTCAACGCCTCATACGCCATCGCCGGCCCCAAATCGCTGCCCCCGATGCCAATGTTGACAATGTTGCGAATGGGCTTGCCCGTGAAGCCCAGCCAGTCACCGGCGCGCACGCGCTCGGCAAACGCGCTCATCTTGTCCAACACCGCGCGAACCGCCGGCATCACATCCTGACCATCCACCCAAATGGGTGTGTTGGAGCGATTGCGCAGCGCAACGTGCAACACCGGGCGGTTTTCCGTCTGGTTGATTTTCTTCCCGGAAAACATCGCCTCGATTTCGTCGCGCAGACGGGCAACGCCCGTCAGCGCCTGCAACAGCCGCATCGTCTCGGCGGTAATCAGGTTTTTGGAATAATCCAGATACCACGCACCCACTTCGAGGCTGAACGTTGTCCCGCGCGCGGGGTCTTCGGCAAACAGCTCCCGCATGGACGCCGTCTTCATGACGGCAGCGTGCTTCTTCAACGCCTTCCATTCGGCGGTGGTGTCGAGTCGTTTGCGCCGGGACATGATTCCTCCTGAATGCGGGCTGACCGGCAGCCCCGTGGTTATTTCTTCACTTTGACGCGCTTGAAACGCCCAATCTTGGGCAAGGGGCCGACAATCGGCGCGGCGTAATCAATGAACGCCTTGGTAACGTCGCACCCGTTGGCGGCAATGAACGCATCCGGCATGTGCCGGGTTTCCTTCGCCACGCTGCGCAATTCCACGCGCTCAAAATACACCTGATATTTTTTGCCCTTTTTGCGGCGAATGGCCACCGAGCCATCCACGTCGCCGCTGGTCGCGTACTTCACCGCTTCGCGGCCGACCGCAAACGCAACCTTGGCATCGTTGGCCGCCACCACGCCCGGGAACGAACGCTGGAGATAGCCGAACGTGTCGGCACGGACGCGCGTGATGCCCGTCTCGGCCTTGATGATGTTCGCCAGCGAGTCGCCCAGCGCGCCGGAGCCGGAAAGCTGCACGTTGCCGTGGCTGTCCACCTCTTTGGTGAACGAAGCCGCAATCGCCTGGCCGCTCGCGTCGGAAATCCCCTCTGAAACCGCAACGATACAACGCCCGTGCTGGGCCACCATCGCCTTCACCTGCTGCGGGAACTTCTTCAAATCAAACGGACGCTCCGGCAGGTAAATCAAGTGCGGGCCAGCGCCGGGATACGTCCGCGCCAGCGCCGAAGCCGCCGTCAGGAATCCGGCGTGACGCCCCATCACAACATTGATTTTCACGCCCGGCAGCGCCGCGTTGTCCAAGTCATCGCCCATGAACGCCTGCGCCACGAACTTGGCGCCGCTGGCAAAACCGGGCGTGTGGTCGTTCTCGCGCAAATCGTTGTCAATGGTTTTGGGAATATGGAAACAATGCAGCTCGTAGCCCGCCTTCTTGGCCTCCTCATTGATGATGTGCGCCGTTTCCGCGGAATCATTGCCTCCGATATAAAAGAAGTAGCGCACCCCGTATTTTTTCAACTTGGTGAAAATCTGTTCGCAGTCGGCCGGCGTCGGCTTTTTGCGCACCGAACCCAACGCAGACGACGGCGTTTGCGCCACCGCCTTGAGCGTCTCCACGGTTTCGCGCCCCAAATCAATCAAATCTTCATCCAAAATTCCTTGAATGCCGTGCAACGCGCCATAGATTTTTTTAATTTCCTTGTGCTTCTTGGCTTGCAGGACAGCTCCCACCAAACTTTGGTTGATGACCGCCGTGGGGCCGCCGCTTTGCGCGATTAACATGTTGCCGACAATAGTTTGTTTTTTCTTAGCCATAAAACGTTTTTCCTTTGCTTGTGCCGATTCCTTCGACGCCCGCAAATGAAAGCAAACCACCCCATCACTGGCAAGCGGTTTCCGCAGGGGAACACATGGCCGAACGCCGGCCGCGTCACACATTCGCCGCCCCGCCCCGCTTGCCCCACCCCGCGCTTCAGGCTTCCCCCCGCGCGGCCAAACGGGTTAGGATGAATGCGTGAAGTCGAAAAAAGACAAGCCCCAACGAACAGCGCGTTCTATCGGACGGCGATTGGCGGTCTGGACATGGGCCGCGAGCCGGCATTCCCTCAGTTGGCTCCTGCGGCTGTTTTTCATTCTTCTGTTTCTCATCATCGTCACTCTTTCCTACCTGCATCTGGTGGGCCTGCCCGCTTACTTCACCGACATCTTCCTCGACCGCATGGCTTCGCAAGGCTATTTCCTGCAAATTGAACGCCTGACGCTGGAAATAGACCGCGGACTGGTCGCCCGGAACGCGCGGGTGTTCCTCTCCGAAACCGCGCCCGAGCCATTTCTGGAGGCGGAAGCCCTCGCCGTGGCGGTGAATCCCCTGCACGCCATCCGCGACCGCCAACTCACCCCCGTTTTAATCATCGCCAACGGCACCCTGCGCGCACATCTGGGCAATAGCGATTCCAAGGCCCGCGAAGGCTCGCGCGCCCTGCAAATGGACCACATCCATTTCCGACTTTCCGCCGCCGACACAGGCTTCACCCTGCGCGAATTTTCCGCGGAGCTTCTGGGCATCCAATTTCGCGGGCGCGGAACGCTCTATGCCGCACCCAAACCCGCCGTCCCCGCCGAACCCGTCGAACCAGACGCGCCGCCGGCAAATCCCCTTCACATGGCGCAAGAGGCCCTCCAGAACAGCCCCGACTGGCTGTTGCGCGTCGTCGAGCAAATCAACTTGCTCTCCTTCAAGCAGCCGCCAACCGCCGATTTCGCCTTCGCCGCCTACCCCGCCCACCCGGAGGCCAACGAAATCACCTTGCAATTTTCCGCGCGCGACGGCGGACAAATCCGTGGCGTGAATTTCTCGCGCGGCGAACTCAATCTAACCTGGAAAAACCAGCAACTGGATTTGTCCAACCTGCAAATATACAAGGACGCCGGCTTCCTCGGCGCGGCCGGACAAATCAACCTGACCAATCAAGTGGTCGCCCTCGAACTGCGCAACACGCTGCCCCTGAATATGTTCCTCGACCTGATGCCGCTGGACATCCAATCCAAGGCGCGCCAAATCGTGGCCGATGCTCATTTCCCCCTGCAACTGGAAGTCAACATCGGCCCCGCGCCGCTGGCCTCCGCCGCTGAACACCTGCGCGGACGCCTCGCGTTTTCGAAGGCCCTGATTCGCGACGTGCCCATTGACGACTTAAGCATCTCCTTTGAGCGCAACGGCCCGGACATTCTCGTCCACAACGCCGTTGCGCAACTCGGCTCCGAGCCCTATCCCAGCCACATGAAGATTCGCAACGGGCGCTACAACATCCCTGAGCGACGCTACGAAGCCCACTGTTCCGGCACACTCAATCCCCACGTGCTCAAGCCCATCCTCTCCACCGGCATGCGCAACATTGTGGAATGGTTCGGCGTTCAAGAACCCGTTCAGGCCGACCTGATGGTGGGCGGCGAAGTCGGCAACCCCGCCATATCCTGCTACGGCCCCGTTCAAGCAACCAACTTCACCATTCAAGGCGTAGCCCTCCAGTCCTTCCAAGGCGACCTGAACATCACCAACGAGGTCATGCACATCAACGGCGCAACCATCATCCGCCCCGAAGGCATCGCCCGCGGCGAAGCCCACATGGCCTTCTCCAATCAAACCGTTCGTCTGGACCTCGAAAGCACCCTCGACGCCCGCGACACCGCGCAAATGATTGGCCCCGCCGCCGCTGAATTCATGCGCCCCTTCCAACTCAACGGCCCCGTGCGCCTCCACTTGGAAGGACTGCTCGACTACTGCAATTTCTCCCTCAACCAGCTCCACGCTCAGGTTCACGCCCAACGCTTCGGCTACGACCGATGGGAAGCCGATGTCGCCGACTTCGACCTGCACATCCAAGGCCGCCGCATCGCCTTCACGAACGCCCAGGCCGCCGCCTACGGCGGCCAAATGTCCGGCCACGGCGTCCTCTATCCCGTCGGCAACGACGCCACCTGGCGTTACGACGTCACTTGGCAAGGCGCCGATGTGCGCCTCGCCGACATCCTCGCCGCCTCGCTCGGCAAACCCGTCAAGGAACTCAGCGGCACCATGCACGGCGGCGGACGCATCGGCGGCTACATCGGCAAAGGCATGGGCCCGACAGTCGTCGGCACCGGCCAAATGGACATCCGCGACGGCCTCCTATTCCAAACCAAACTCTTCAGCGGCCTCACCGCCATTCTCTCCAAAATCTTTCCCGACTTCAACTGGTTCGCCCAAACCGACGCCAGCGGCGACTACGCCATCCGCAACAGCCACATATACTCCCCCAACATCCGTCTCGAAGGCACGGTCTTCGGCGTCAAAGCCGCCGGCAACTACTCCTTCCCCGGCGAACTCGACTACCGCGTGGAAGTCCAGCTCCTGCGCGACAGCATGATTGCCAAACTCGTACGCCTCGCCACCATGCCCGTCACCCGCCTGCTGGAATTCCGCCTGACCGGAACCTTCGAAGACCCCCGCTGGCGCCCCCTCAACCTGAATATCGCCGACCTCCTGACCGGCGACACCAAACCACCCCAAACCACCGCCGCCGAATAACTCGCCCCCCCCCACTTTTCCACGCCATGGAATAGCCGAGTGCCGAGCTCAAGCCGAAGGCGCAGAGCGAACGCGAGGTCTATAGCGGCCGGCGCAGCCGGACGAGCCAGCGAGGCTTTGCGAGCGAAGCGGCAAACTTTATTTCGGATTTTTCCATGCCATGGAACAATAATTTCCACACCGTGGAAAACCCTGAAACGCCCTTCTAGTTATTGCAATAAGTAGAACTAGTTATTGCAATATATAGAACTGGTTATTGTAATACATAGGTTTTGCTACCTATTGGCCCGCAAGGAGTTACAAATATCTGATTTTTAAAAGTGCCCCGAGAGCCGATTTTCAAGGGTCAGGATTCTTACGGAGCGGCCAGCTTTTCTTCGATGCTGTCCACATATTTTTGGACGCGGGTGCGCGGCACGTCTGCGGCGGCGGGTGCAGGCTCGTCAAACACGCCGGGTGGCGCCGCGTCAAACGAATCCACGTAGCGTTTGCGCGCCTGGTTGGATTCCAGAAATGCCTGATGCTGGCGTTCCGCGCGCAACCAAAGCTGATTCAAGGCCAGTTGCCAGGTAGCGTCATCGGGTGGCTGAATTTTGCGGGGGTCTTTCCGGCCTTTATTCCACCACGACGTCTTGGCGGCGGGCGGAGTGACCAATTGGTCCAAATACGCGGCGTAGGAGGCAATCACATCCTGCAAGACGCGCGTTGCGCCGAGCTTCAGACTTTGAATCCGCAGAGATAGCGCGCTGGCCAATGTCGGCACCCACGGCTGGTCGCGGTAATCAATTAAATCGCGCGCGAATAATTCCACCGGAACATCCGAGGGCACTCCGGCCACCATGTCATGCGGGCGAAAGTGAAGCATCTGCAATAATTGAGCTTCGATTTGCATGCCGCGATCCGACCACGTAGCAACGGTTTGTTGAGTGGCGCGCTGCGATAAAAACAGAAACCAGGCGGCCTCCGGCTTGCGGTCTTGCAACGCCGGACAATGGTTGCGCAACCAAACGCCATCAATCACTTGTTTGCCGCCGACAGCCTGAAACAGAGCCGTCCATGTGGCGGTGTCGCCATCGCCAAAAAGAAATTCAACCGCCGCCGCGGCATAGGCTTTTTCGCGCCAGCGGCCGGGTGGCAACAGCTCTTGCTTGATGACCTGCGCTAGGGGCAGGCGACGGCCTTCCGCCCACTCGCGCGCCAGCCATTCACGATTGCGCGAGCGCAACGCCGCTTGCGTGTTTTGCGTCAGGCCGGCGGAAATCCAATCGGGCATCACCGCCCCCATTCCGGTGCGACGCGCCAACGGGGTCCATTCAGCCGCATAGCGATTCAACAGGAGCCAGCAAGCGCCTTCGAGCAGGTCTTCGCCGTCAATTCGCAGCGCGCCGGGCACAACCAACCGCTGATAGAACTGGCCGTCATCCCAGCCCTGCACCTTAAGAATTTCTTTATTGGGCGATGACAGGCTCTGCACCATCACGCCCAGCACCTGGTCACGGGTCATGGGCAGGGGCTGGCCAACTTTCTCCTCCACCTGTCGCGCCAGCGTGGCCAGGGATTCCGCCAGCACCATGTTTTCGGCGGAGGTCATGCCGCCCACCATGAAGCGATGGTCCGCGCTGAAGATGGATGCGCGCCCCGGCTTGCCAAGATGCCCGGCACTGGTTGCGCCCGGGACTTGCGCGAGAGTAGCGGCAACCCCCAGCCACCCGCCCCACCCCACGCAAACCAGAATGCACAAGGAACGGCGCATACTTAAATGGGCCGGAAACGAATCCTTCGTGGCTGGTCCGCGGCATCGCCCAGCAGGCGGCGGCGCTGTTCGTGGTAGCCCTCAAAGTTGCCCTCGAACCACGTCACGGTGCCGTCGTCTTCAAAGGCGAGAATATGGGTGGCAATTCTATCGAGGAACCAGCGGTCGTGGCTGACAACCACCGCGCAACCACCAAACGATTGAATGCCCTCTTCAAGGGCGCGCAGGGTGGTAACATCCAGGTCGTTGGTCGGCTCGTCCAGCAAAAGCACATTGCCGCCGCGCCGCAACAGCTTGGCCAGATGGACGCGGTTGCGTTCGCCGCCGGAAAGTTCGCCCACTTTCTTTTGCTGGTCCGCGCCGCGAAAATTAAACCGCGTGCAATACGCACGACCGTTCATGGGCTTGCCGCCCAAATCCAGCGTCTCCTGCCCGCCCGTGATTTCCTCATAAACCGTGCGCGATGAATCCAGCGTGTCGCGGAATTGATTGACGTAGGACAGCTCCACGGTTTCGCCAATCGTCAGCGTGCCGCCATCGGGCTTTTCTTCGCCGACAATCATGCGCAACAGCGTCGTTTTCCCCGCGCCATTCGGGCCAATCACACCGACAATTCCCCCGCGCGGCAGGTCGAACGTCACGCCATCCATGATTAAGCGATTGCCATACACCTTGCGCACGTCCTGCGCGCGCACCACCAAGTCGCCCAAACGTTTCCCCGAAGGAATTTGAATTTCGAGCACATCTTCGCGCGTATCCACCTGCTGGGCGGCCAATTCTTCGTAGCGCGCCAGACGGGCCTTGTTCTTGGATTGGCGGCCGGAAGGATTCAGGCGAATCCATTCCAACTCGCGCTGCAACATTTTCTGGCGCGACGCATGCTGCTTGTTTTGCGCGGCGGCCATCGCCTGCTTGGCTTCCAGCCATTTCTCGTAGTTGCCCTTGAAGGGATAGCCGCGCCCGGCATCCATTTCCAAAATCCACTCCGTCATGTTATTCAGGAAATAGCGGTCGTGCGTCACCACCACCAGCGTGCCGCTGAACTTTTTGAGATATTCCTCCAGCCACGCGACCGTTTCGGCGTCGAGGTGATTGGTAGGCTCGTCCAGCAACAGCGCATCCGGATTGGACAGCAGCAAACGGCACAGCGCCACGCGTCGCTTTTCGCCGCCCGAAAGCGTGCGCACATCCGCGTCGCCCGGCGGCAGCCGCAACGCATCCATCGCGCGCTCAATTTGGTTGTCCAGGCTCCACAAATCGCGCGAATCAATCAAATCCTGCAACCGTCCCAGCTCGTTATTGACCTTTTCGGATTCCTCTGGGCTCATGTCTTCGCCCAGCTTGCCGCACAGCTCGTCATAGCGGTCCAAGATGGCCTGCGCGGCCGCCGCGCCATCCGCCACGTTGCCAGCCACGTCCTTCGACTCGTCCAGTTGCGGCTCCTGCGACAGATACCCCACGCGAATGCCCGGCGCGACGATGCATTCACCGTGATAATCCTTGTCCAGCCCGGCAATAATTTTCAGCAGCGACGACTTGCCCGCGCCGTTCCCGCCAATAACACCAATTTTTGCGCCGAAGAAAAAGGCCAGCGTGATGTCGTCCAGCACCGTCTTGTTGTCGTACTGCTTGGACAGATGAGTCAGATTAAAAACATATTCGCCTGCCACGGGAACTCCTGATTGCTGCCCGCCCTTATGGGTTCGGGGTGATGTGAAGGGTGATGGTTCGGTTTAAGCGCCGGTTTTGGGGCGTGTCATTCGGAAAAGGCGCTTGCTCGGGATTGCCCGCGCTCTCGGAAAATATCAGGCCTCGCGCGGGGCGCACAAAAACCTCCAAATGCTCACGCGCGTTTCGCGCGCGAGCCGCCGCAATATCGGCATTGCTCTTGAATTTGGCGGTGGGCGCGCTGAGCGGCACATTGTCGGTGTAACCCGTCACGACAATCTGCGCGCCATTCTCCAGCTTTTTCAGCCGGGCGGCCACAGCCTTCAACGCACGCATGCCTTCGACGGAAATATTCGCCAGCGAAACAAAAACGGGGTCCTCAAATCGCAACTGAACGCTGTTCCCCGACAGGGTCGCCGTTGTGCCGGCAATTTTCCAGTCCGCCGCCGTCAACGTCGGCGCGGCAGCCGCCGGACTCGCCGCAACTGCGGGCGGCTGCGGCTCGGCAACAACGGCGGGCGGCGCGGGTTCCTGCGCGGATTGCGGGCGATAAATCTCCCGCAAATCCACTGCGGGTGGCGGCGCCGGCTTTTCCTTGCGCGGAGAAAACGCCCAATACGTGATGGAAGACACCATCATCACAAGCACAACCACCAGCGACACCAAACGCCGGTCCAGCTCCACGCCGTCGAACCAATCCCGCAGCCACGCCCACGGGGTGCGTCGCCGCTCGTTCGCAGGCGCCTTGGGCGGCTCCTGACGCGCCAACGGCAGCCGCTCCGGGCGGCGGTAAATCCCCGTTCGCAAAGGCGGGCGCTTGGGTTGCGACTCGGCGGCAACTTCCGCCGGCCGGGGCGTCGGCTCCGATTCAGAAAGCGCGGCGCGCACCTCCGCCGTCACATCGGGCGGCGGCGAAGGCGACGACGGCAACACCCATTCCGCCTCCGGGTGTTGATGCTCTTCACGCGGCGGAATGACAATTTCGGGCGCATTCTCGGCGCGTTCAGACAAAGACGCAAACAAATCAAGCTGTTGGGCATCCGCATGATTGACACGTCCCTTGCGGCGGACGAGTTTGCCCTGCAACGCCTTGGATATGTCCGACATCTCTACTCCCTTCAGCCAGCCATTCAGCCCGCCACCACCAGATTGACCATCCGTTGCGGAATGTAAATCTTCTTTTTGATTTCCTTGCCGGCAAGGTGCGGCTGTACTTCGGCGCATTCCAGAGCGGCCGCGATAATTTCCGATTCGGCGGCGGCGCTGGGAACGCGAATCCGGCCGCGCAAACGACCATTCACCTGCACGGGAATTTCAATGGTTTCCTCCTGCAGAAATTCTTCCTTCCAGACCGGCCACGGCTCGTAAGCCAGCGTGTCTTCATTCCCCAAACGATTCCACAGCTCTTCGGCCAGATGCGGCGCAAAGGGGCTGAGGATGAGCAGGAATGGCTCCACAATGGTGCGCGGAAGCGCATCCCAGGTTTGCGCCTCGTTTACGAAAATCATCATGGCGGAAATGGCGGTGTTATATTCCATTTTCTCAATGTCGCCGGTGACTTTCTTGATGGCCACATGCAGCGCCCTCAATTGCTCGCGGGTGGGTTCCGCATCGCTCAATTTAGCCGACAGCGCGCGGGTTTCTTCATCCACCACCAGGCGATACACCCGGTTCAAGAAGCGCGCGACCCCTTCCACGCCCTTCATGCTCCACGGCTTCACTTGCGTGAGCGGCCCCATGAACATCTCGTACAGACGCAGCGCATCCGCGCCATACTCCTTCACGATGTCATCAGGGTTGATAACATTGCCCCGGCTCTTGCTCATCTTGTGCGCGCGGGCAACCACGCGAATATCGGCCTGTTTTTTCAGGACAAAACCGTCGCCCTGCTTTTGCAAATCGGCATCGGCCATTTTCACCGGCATCAACTTTTCGCCGGTGCGCTTGTCCATGCCGTTGTCGTCCACCTGTTCGGCGGAGACAAACTCGCCGGCGGCGTTGCGATACGCCGTGTATTCCATTTCGCCGAGAATCATGCCCTGATTCACCAGCTTCTGGAACGGCTCGGGGTGAGACACCACGCCGCAATCGTACAGCACCTTGTGCCAGAAGCGGGCATACAGCAGGTGAAGCACCGCGTGCTCCGCGCCGCCGACATACATGTCCACCGGCATCCAGTATTTTTCCTTCGCCGGGTCCACCAGCGCCGTTGAATTGCGCGGGTCAATATAGCGCAGATAATACCAGCAGGAGCCCGCCCACTGCGGCATCGTGTTCGTTTCGCGCAGCGCCGGGCCGCCGCATTGCGGACACTTCGCCTTGCGCCATTCCGTCGCGCGCGCCAGCGGCGGCTGGCCATCGGGCGTCGGGCGATAATCCTGCATCGCCGGCAACCGCACGGGCAGTTGGTCTTCCGGCACGGTCACCACGCCGCATGTCTCGCAATGCAGCAGCGGGAACGGCTCACCCCAGAACCGCTGGCGACTGAACAGCCAGTCGCGCAACTTGTAATTCACCTTGCCGACGCCCTGCCCGGTCTCTTCGAGCCAGGCGGTAATCTTCTGTTTGAATTCAGCGGTGGTGAGGCCGTCATACTCGCCCGAATGAACGGCAACGCCATCCCCCACATAGCCGCGCCAATCCACGCCCTCCGGCGGCTCAACCACCTGAATGATGGGCAAATCAAATTTCGTGGCAAACTCAAAGTCGCGCGTGTCGTGCGCCGGAACCGCCATAATCGCGCCGGTGCCGTAGCCCCACAACACATAATCCGCCACCCACACCGGAATGCGCTCCTGATTGACGGGATTCACCGCATACGCGCCGGTAAAAACGCCGGTTTTATCCTTGGCCAGCTCCGTGCGCTCCAAGTCGCTCTTGCTGGCCGCCGCCGCGCGATACGCCGCCACCGCCTCCGCCTGCTCCGGCGTGGCGATTTTATCAACGAGCGGATGCTCCGGCGCCAACACCATGTAGGTCGCCCCAAAAAGCGTGTCCGGGCGCGTCGTGAAAACCCGCACCTTATCCTCGCCAATCTGGAAATCCACCTCAGCCCCTTCGCTCTTGCCGATCCAGTTGCGCTGCATTTCCTTGATGCTTTCGGGCCAGTCCAGACCGTCCAAATCCGCCAGCAGACGCTCGGCATATTCCGTGATTTTCAGCACCCATTGCCGCATGGAGCGACGCTCCACCGCGTATCCCTTGGCGCGCCATTCCTCGACTTCTTCATTCGCCAGAACCGCGCACAGGTCCGGGCTCCAATTCACCGGCATGTCGCTCTCATACGCCAGCCCGCGCTTGAAGATTTGCAGGAAAATCCACTGCGTCCACCGCACATACTCCTCATCCGTGGTGGCGATTTCGCGATCCCAGTCATACGAAAACCCCAGCATCTTGAGCTGACGGCGAAACGTCGCAATGTTCTCATCCGTGATTTCGCGCGGATGATTCCCCGTCTTGATGGCAAACTGTTCCGCCGGCAAGCCGAACGAATCCCAACCCATCGGATGCAGCACATTGAACCCGCGCATACGCTTGTACCGCGCGAGAATATCCGTGGCCGTGTAGCCCTCCGGATGCCCCACATGCAACCCCTGCGCGCTGGGATACGGAAACATATCCAGCACATAAAACTTGGGACGCTCAACATCCGGCTCATCGGGAGTCCGAAACGTTTTATTCTCCTCCCAAAACGCCTGCCAGCGCGGTTCGATTTCAAAAAATGGATACGCCATATGAATTTACCTCAAACAGAAACAAGCGGGCATTCTACCGCCCCCACCCCCCCTCAATCAATGCCCGAATTACAACCCCGCCCGCCAAACACAAGATTTTCCACGCCATGGAAAGTTATTGGCAATGTCCGAAAGTGTGTGATGGCTAGGTGGCTTGGAGGATACGGAAAAAGATGTGGACGGAGCTGGTGAGGCGCATGCGCTCCTGCCAGTATTTCTTCCAATCCTCGGGGCGGGTATATTTCTTCAGGATGATGCGGGTGATTTTTCCTACCCCGGCGGCCTTCCAATTGTAGCCAAGCTTTTTGATCCGCCGCCCTAACCCAAGTTCGACAGTTGAGGGGGGCAAAACAGCATATTTTCTAAGAAACTCGGTGTTCAGGTGCCGTTTTTCTCCACTACATTTTGCACGATTTTGGGGCGGTTGGGGAACTTTAGCT
>FZPS01000086.1_pt60 | contig 14267 bp, 10 predicted proteins | sample 1817821 | NCBI WGS metagenome assembly FZPS01 (sample SAMEA104158645, study PRJEB21678) | metagenome | place: Germany | collected 2015-04-21 | reverse complement strand
GTTCAGTGGCACTAATAAAAGTTACTCTTTTCCCTCCCTTGATTATCCCGGGGAGGAAACCGATTAAAAAGAGGAGGATAAGGAACACTATCAAGTAGAGGAGGGTCAAATAGAGACCCGGGGCCATTCCTAAAAAGGGTTTCAACTCTACCCGATCAACTTTAATTTCAGGTTGTTTTTTCATCACTAGAAAAGTACATGGCACTCCTCTTATTGTCAATGGTACCTCTTTGTGGTAATTTAAATCTATGACAAATTACTTTAACTGGGTTCAACGCATCACTGAAGATAAATTGACTAAAAGGTTGGCTAAATCGGTCAAAAAAAAGGGGATGAAACGGACCTTTAAAGGGGAGCTCCTTAGTTGGCTCGATGCAATCCTCTTTGCCGTAGTCTTCGTCCTTTTAATAAACCAGTACTTTTTCCAACTCTTTATGATTCCCACCCCCTCAATGGTTGGAACCCTCTTAGTTAAAGACCGCGTCTTTGTTAATAAAAATATTTATGGTTTGGAGGTCTACCCTGGTGGACCCAAAATCTTCTCAAGGATTAACCCCCTTCGCGATGATGTAATCGTCTTCTACAACCCCGAATATAAGTCGCGGGGGCCCGTATTTGATATCCTCTCCCAAGTGCTCTACATGGGGACCTTCTCCCTCGTCAATATTGATGTCGATGAAGATGGGAATATGAGGGAGCGCTTATATGTTAAAAGGGCGGCTGCCATGGGGGGCGACACTATCCGCTTTGAAAATGGGGAGGCTTTTATTAGAGGGGGAGGTGAGGCCAACTTTACTAGTGATAACCTCTTCAGGGAGAATAATAACCTCTCAACATCTCCCCATCAGAGTATCGACAGCGATGTTTACCCCGGTATTAATGCCTATGGCTCAATCTTGGCCTACCAAGAGATGGCTTTAGAGAACTCTATCCCCTCCTCATTAATTAAAGAGTACCAAACACTTGCCACCTACAAAGGGGGAGTCGACTACTACCAAATTGAGAAGGCTAAGAGCAAAACTCTCCACACCCTTAACCCCGGTAATTTAGAGGTGCGCAGTACTATGGCGCGCTATGAGCAGGGGATCTATGTCCCCCAAGGGTATGTCCTCCCACTCGGCGATAACCGTGACAACTCACAAGATGGGCGCTACTTTGGACCTGTCTCTTATAAATCGATTATTGGGAAAGTAATCTTTAAATTTTGGCCCCTCAACCGGATGGGGGTAGTCTCCTGAAGATAGACTCTTCAAAGCCCCTCTCTCTCTACCTCCACTACCCATTTTGCGCCAATAAGTGCGCCTATTGTGTCTTCTATTCAGAGGTGATTAAAAGCGACTCTCCCCTCATAAAGCGCTATGAGGAGAAGCTCCTTAAAGAGGTAGAGTTTGTTGTTAAGCAAAGGAAAGCTCCCTTTGAGACCCTATACATTGGTGGGGGAAACCCATCTTTAGCATCCATCGAATTTTTAACTAAAATTATCACAACGGTTACCCAATTAGGTGATCCTAAGGAGGTGACCATAGAGGCAAACAGTGAGTCGCTCAAAGAAGAGCACTCTCTCCTCTTTGAGAAGGGGGTTACCCGCCTAAGTGTGGGTCTCCAGTCACTCAACCGTGAGCACCTTAAGACCCTTGGGAGAAAGGTCAATTTAGAGTCTAACTATAGAGCGATAGCGTTGACCAATAAGTGGCGCTCTACTTATAACCTAGAGGTGAACTTTGACTTAATTACCTCAATTCCCAATCAGACACTCAATGAAGCACTTAGTGAAGTTGAAGAACTTGTAAGTTTAGCTAAGCCCCACCACATCTCCCTCTACAACCTCACCATAGAGGAGGGGAGTGAATTAGCCAAACAGCGGAATCTCCCCTTTAAAGGGGACCAAGAGGAGGCCACTCTCCTTTATGCCCTTTGGGAGAAATTAGACTCTTTGGGTTACCACCAATACGAAGTCTCTAATTTTGCCCTTAGTAACGCCTTCCAATCCCTCCACAACTCGCGCTACTGGCGCTTAGAAGATTATCTAGGATTAGGTTCTTCAGCGGTCTCTCTCCTCTCTCCTGTAATTATAACAGATGAGAGTGACTTAACTACCTTTGGTAATAGTGACCCCTTTTCAACCTACCATAAAGAGGAGTTAACCCCTACCGAGTTGATGGAGAGCCACTTAATGATGGGGCTCAGGAGAGACCAAGGAATCGACAAAAGAGAGTGGAACAGGCGCTACAACATCGATTTTAATGCACAATTCACTACCCCTATAAAAACTCTCAAAAACTTTAATCCAAATCTTATAAAAGATGGGGAAGCATATTTTTCGCTAACTAGAGAGGGTTTTATGGTCCTCGACTCAATTGTTCTCCTTCTTTGTCAAAACCTTTAGTAAATTAATGTATCGCTTATTTTCTGATTACCTTATCTAATTTATCTCCACTTTTAGATTTAATAATTAACTTTAGAAGGTACTGTTTTCTCAGAACAATTTAGAGGTACTGTTTTGTCAGAACAATTACAAATTAACCCATCAACCTTGACAGGCTATACCTCGCATGCTATTTTGAGATGCTGTTTGAATATCATATAAAGAGGGAAAAACGCTTATGGCTGGCCATAGTAAATGGGCAAATATTAAACATAGAAAGGGAGTTGCTGACGCTAAGAAGGGTCAGGTTTTCTCCAAGCTAATCAAAGAGATTACCGTATCGGCAAAGATGGGTGGGGGAGACCCTGAAACCAATGCACGGTTGAGAACCGCTATCTTAAAGGCACGTTCGGAGAACATGCCCAAAGACAATATTGAACGGGCGATTAAGAAAGGGACTGGAGAAGCGGACGGTTCTGTCTACTACGAACTCACCTATGAAGGGTACGCTCCAGGAGGGGTAGCCATCATAATCGACACCCTGACCGACAATAAAAATAGGACAGCAGCCGATGTTCGCAGCACTCTAACTAAACTAGGGGGCTCGCTAGGAACTACCGGTAGTGTCTCTTATATGTTCCAAACCAAAGGGGTAATCAGTTACGACGAAGAGGTCCACTCTGAAGATGATATCTTAGAGGCTGCCCTTGAGTTGGGGGCTGAAGACATTAGCTCAGGAGGGGGGATTGTTGAAGTTATCACCGAACCGGGCGACTTCGTCACTATTTTAGAAGGACTACAAGCTGCAGGCTTTAAAGAGTCGACTGCCGATATAACAAAAATTGCCGATACAACCGTTACTGTCGAAGATAACGATCGTATCCGCAAAGTGTTACGCATAATTGAGCGCCTAGAAGAGCTCGACGATGTTCAACAGGTCTCAAGTAATTTAGATATACCTGACGATTACGAAGACGAAGAGGAGTAAAATGGTAATCCTCGGCATTGACCCTGGCTTAGCCCAAACTGGGTGGGGGGTGGTGGGAGTTGAAACCCAACGCTTCAAAAGGGTCGCCAGTGGCGTCGTTCGAACCAAAGCTGGAGAGGTTACCGAGGAGAGGATCCACTACATTGCCAACGAGATTGGGGTAGTAGCCCAAACTTATAATGTCGATATTATAAGTATGGAAGATATCTTCTTTGCCCGTAATGTAAGTTCGGCTTTAACTGTGGCCAAAGTGATAGGGGCTATTATTCAGCAAATCTCGAGTCAAAATTTACCAATTAGACTCTTTACTCCGCTTCAGATTAAATTGGCTGTAACCGGCTATGGGACGGCTGAGAAACATCAAGTGCAAGAGATGGTGCGCCTGCTACTTAAATTAGAGAATTTGCCCCGACCCGACCACGTAGCCGACTCTTTGGCAGCAGCGATCTGTTTAGCCCACAACTTAGGAAGCGAAAGCCGCTTAAAACGATAGGGGGAGAGGTGTGATAAACGCTATCATTGGTGAAGTAGTTGAAGTGAATGAACAAGAGGTTGTCCTTCGGACCTCCATTGGTTTAGAATTTTCACTTATCATTAGTAACCAAAACGTAAGTAGACTCTCTAATCTCCGTAAAGAAGAGGTGCGCCTCTTAACGTCTCTCCAAGTGAGAGAAGATTCGATGTTACTTTACGGCTTTGTCGACGATGAAGAGCGACAACTCTTCCTTGAACTCATAAAAGTGAGCGGTATTGGCCCCCGTCAAGCAATGAAGATCTTAAGTGGCTCTCAAGTAAGAGCTTTCATTAAAGCCCTTGATAGCAACGATGTGAAATTTCTCTCATCTATACCGGGAATTGGACCCAAAACTGCCCAGAAGATTGTTTTAGCCCTCAGAGGAAAAATTGTCCTCACCGAGGGGGATGAAATTGTTGGAGGGGGAGGGGGTCTACTGGATCCAACCTACAACGACCTTGTTGTCGCCCTTTGTGATATGGGCTATGATAGACGCCAGGTTGTCACCACCTTAAAGCAACTCCTTGATACTAAAAAAGAGAGCCTTGAGGGGTTGGGTAGCCGTGAAAAAGAGGAGCTTCTCTTCAAATTTATGATAATAGGGTTGGGCTAAGGTGGAAGGCGAGTACGAACAATTTAATTCTATCCTCTCGAGTAACTACCAGAAAGAGGCTGATGTATCAGAAAATATTTTACGCCCCAAGACATTGGCTGACTTTCAAGGCCAGAGTAAACTCAAAGAGAACCTCTCAATCTTTATCAAAGCGGCTAAAGAGAGGCGTGATGCACTTGATCACGTCTTCTTGATAGGTCCTCCCGGCTTGGGTAAGACCACCTTAGCTTCGATTATTGCCAATGAGATGGAGAGCGATATTAGGATGACGAGTGCTCCAGCCCTCGACAAACCCAAAGACCTCGCCGGAATCTTAACTAATGTCACCGAAGGGTCGATCTTCTTTATCGACGAAATCCACCGGATGCGCCCTGCCCTCGAAGAGATGCTCTATGTAGCTATGGAAGACTTTGAAATTGACTGGGTCATAGGACAGGGCCCGGCTGCCCGCACTATCCGGATCCCTCTGCCCCGTTTTACCCTAATAGGGGCGACCACTAAAGCGGGTCAAGTCTCTTCTCCCCTCTACTCCCGTTTTGGAATAACCTGCCGTATCGAGTTTTACCAAGAGGCCGAACTTGAAAATATTATCCGACGCTCTGCCAAACTCCTCGATACCAAGATTGAAGAATCGGCTATAAAGTTGTTGGCTAAAAGTTCCCGGGGAACTCCCCGAATTGCCAACCGCCTTCTAAGGCGCTTACGCGACTACGCCACAGTACTGGGAGATGGAACTATTAACGATGCCATCGTTAAGACTTCAATGGAGCGCCTCGGAATTGACCAACAGGGGCTTGAAGAGCAAGACCGTAACATCTTAAAGGCAATTATTAACTACTATGATGGGGGACCGGTTGGAGCTGAAACTCTGGCAATCTCTATCGGGGAAGCCATTGAATCGCTTGAAGACTTTTATGAACCCTATCTCATCCAAAAAGGGTATCTCAAGCGCACTCCCAGGGGCAGAGTAGCCACTTCGCTTGCCTATCAATTATTAGGAATCCCCTACACCAAGAGTAACGATGAAGACCAAGGATCTCTTTTTTAACCTCCCGCATGAATTAATTGCCCAATACCCGAGTGAGAGAAGAGGGGAGAGCCGCCTCTTAGTTCTCAATCGTGAGAGTGGCAATTACATCGACTCAAAAATTTTAGATGTTGGACACTACCTCCCCAAAGGGTGCCTCCTTGTTCTCAACAACTCTCGGGTGCGTAAAGCCCGCCTCTACGGCGAGAGTGAGGGGGGAGGTCGTTTTGAATTTCTCTTCCTTTATCCCCTTGAAGAGGCGGGGCAATGGGTCACGATGATCTCTAAACAGAAGCGCCATAAGGTGGGAAAGCGCTTCACTTTTAATGGTTCTATTGGGGCTACGGTAGTGGGAGAGTGTGGTGAGGGGAGGGTTGTCCAATTTGATAACCCAATTGATGAGAACTTTTTTGAGACCTATGGCCATGTGCCTCTCCCCCCCTACATTAAACGGGAAGATGTCCCCCTCGATGAGCAACGTTACCAAACTGTCTACGCCCAAAAGAGTGGTTCAGTTGCGGCTCCCACAGCTGGCCTCCATTTTACTAATGAGCTCCTTGAGCAGTTGGCGAATGACGGTATTGAGAGCTGCTATCTCACCCTCCATGTGGGGCAAGGGACCTTCATCCCTATTAGGAGTAGTACGCTAGAGGAGCACCCCATGCACACCGAGCGCTACGAGGTGAGCCAAGAAGCAGCCTCTACGATCAATAGTGCCCTACGCGAGGGGCGCCCTATTATTGCTGTAGGAACCACCAGTGTCCGGACCCTCGAGTCGGCCTTTGACCCCGCTTCGGGGGAGGTTATGGCTGGCAGTGGCTCAACTAATATTTTCATCTACCCCCCCTACAACTTTAAGGTTATTAGTGGACTCTTGACCAACTTTCACACCCCTGAGTCGACCCTTTTAGCCCTAGTTTCAGCTTTGGCGGGAAAAGAGAATATATTTAAAGCTTACCACCACGCTATTGAAGAGAGGTACCACTTCTTCAGTTATGGCGATGCGATGCTAATTATCTAAAAAAGGGCGTGCTCTTTGAGGTGGTTTAAGATTATCGAAGTAATCTCGCCTCGACTCTTCTCTCCAGGAACCCTTAAAAAGGAGATCTCTTCAGGGAGATCTGAGAAGATTAACTCGTAGTTATCCCTTACATGTTGCAAATACTCACGTCGCTCAAAGAGCTCTTTTTGGGTTCCCCGTGCATCGATCCGTTCAAGACACGCCTCAATGGGGGTATCGAGATAGATAATAAAGCGCGGGAGGGGGAATTGGTTGAGATTATTAACGACCTCAAAGCCCAATTCTACCGATTGATAGGCGAGGGAGGAGAAGAGGTAGCGGTCAGAAATAACCACCTTTCCCTTATCGAGGCTTCGAACAATGCCGTTGAGAGGGTTGTGAAGATGGTCTTCACGGTCAGCTGCAAAAAGCATCGCCAAGGCGAGTGGGGTGGTGACATACTCTTTACCTAAAATTGTACGCACCAGCGCTCCGAGAGGTGAGGTTGTGGGCTCAAAGGTGGCGTGACACTCAATCCCTGCCTGGTCAAAAGCTTCTCCAATGGCTTTCATCTGGGTTGTGGTGCCGGCTCCGTCCATCCCCTCTAAGACAATAAAGCGTTCAAATATGGACTGCATATAGTACCTCTTTAATCTAACAACTCCCATTATTGTAACCAATCTTAAAGAAGTTAACAAGAAATGAGTAAAGGGTATGTAAATTAGGTTTTAACGGTTATACTACCCCTAACGGATAGACAAATGAAGAACCATACGACACCTTCGACTGTTTTAATCTCTATTATCCTTCTCATTGTCTCAATTGTGGCCCTAGTCATCTTGGTCGGTTCGTTCGATATTCTCCCTAATGCAGGCGATTTTCTCTTAAGAATGCTTCCAGAGGGGGGGGATTTTAAAATCTCTATCGATTCCGTCTCCCCTTCGCTCTTTCAAAAGATAGTTCTAAACAGCGTTGTAGTAGAAGACCAAAATAGTGAGGTAATTCTCTCACTCGAAGAGGTGACTATTGACCTTCCTCTTTATGCCCTCTTTATAAAGAAATGGGCCCCCCAAACCATCTATATCGAGGGGCACGGAGCAATTGTTAACCTCAACCTCAACCTTTTAAACGGGGAGGGGGGAGAGTTTACCCTTCCATCTATTAAAGTCGCCCTCAAGCTCTATTTTGACCAAGTTAAAGTAGAGAGCGGTCAGCACTCTCTCGCTTTGAAAGAGGGACTCTTAGAGGCTAACCTGCATGGGGGCGAGGTGGGATTTATCGATTTAAAGAGCGATTCTCTCTTCTTTAGTGGACCTGGAGCAACTTTTAGTAGCGAAGCTATTAGTGGGCGAGTTGACACTTTAGAACAGGTTGCCCTCTCGGCCACCCAAAGTCGCTTAAGCCTAGACTCTTTAGATGGTGACGCCTCTATCTCAAAGCTTAACCTCTATTTAAAGGGGAACCTTCTCGAGGGGAGTGGGACCCTCAGTGGAAGCGCCGCAGAGGGGGTCGTTAATTTTCCTCAAATAGAAGGGGGCTTTACCTCTTTAGCCACTGCAGTTAGTGTGGAACAGTTTAAAATAAAAGAGGTGGAAGCTGCTGTTAGTGCTCTTTGGGGAAGGTATGCTCAATTTGGGACTGAAATTGCCCTTCTCAATGGACTCTACCGAGATGGGTATGAGGTGCAGCTCTTCTCAAGTGATACTCTGCGCTTTACTTACGAAGATAGTGAAATAGCTCGCCTAGAGGTTCCGCAGATTCTCTTGAGCGATGATGGTGAGTTGGGCTCACTATTGGTCAATGTGGAGAGTCTTGCAATACCTACTAGTACCCTCTTAAATAATTACCAAATTGAAAAGGTAGATATCGACAAACCCCACTTCTTAATTATCGATAACTATGGTGACAACAGACTCAATCTGCAAAGCAGTTTTTCCCTCTCAGGAGTCTCTATTAACCCCCTTTTAGGAGATTTTGAGGGGAAGTTTTCGGCAGCGATTGAGCTTCTTGAAGGAAACGAAGTCGCCTTTGGTGAACTTGCTTTTAACGACTTAACGGCAAGTAATCTCTACGGCAACCTCTCGGGTTTTTTCCACTACAATCATGATGAGACAACTTTGAGTGGGACGATTGACCACTCGGCAAATATTGGAGCTCAACTAAGCTACGACCTCTCTACCAATTTGGCACGCTTCTCACTCCTCTTTTCAGCCACCCCCTTAGGGGAGTTCAGCTCCCTCTTAAGGGGATTTGCTCCCACCGTAGCTGAATTTATAGACGATGAGACCCTCTTAAGTGGTAACATAATTGGTCTAGCTAATTTAGAGACCTTAGGGGGGAGAGCCACAAGTGAACTGGCCTTTACCGATATCGTTGCAGGGGAGGGGCATCACTCCTTTGCCACCACCTTTAATGGGAGCCTTGATGACAATTACCTCTATGTCGATTTAGCCACTTTAGCCACTGAATCTGTCCGTCTCGCCTATGGTGGAACCTTCAACTTAGAGCACCTCTTCCCTGAAGGGAATTTAACCTTAAGTAGCGTAGAGTCGGGTGATATCTTAATTGGGGCCAATTTTAGGCGTCTAGAGGAACACCTCTACGGTTACGACCTCGCCCTCCCCACTGTTGGCGATATCAAAGTATTAGGGGAGGTGAGTTGGGATGCTGAAGGTCGCCTTAAGAGTAGTGGTGACCTAGAGCTTCCCCTAATCACCTATCCATATCTTCTCACTGGTAACCTTAAAGAGGCTTCGCTCCTTTTAGAGAGTAATGGGATGGACCTCTCCCTCCTCTCGGGAGACGAGGTGGGACACCTCCTCTTCGCCTTAACGGCCGATAACTTTCCTCTCCCCCCTCTAAAGGAGGGTTTCTTGCAGGGTGAGGGGAACCTTTCTGGCCACTTAAGAGGCAATTATGCCTTAACTAACAACATCCTCCTAATTGAGGGGGAGGCTTTAGAGCTCAATAATCTCTCTTGGCGAGGGGGGGAGCCCTGGAAATTCCACAGCGACCTTGAGGCCGACAACAACGAGTTGCGTTTTAAAGCACTCTCCTATAAAGACCCGTATGGAAGCTACAATGGAGAGCTCTCTTTGAATTATAATCCCATCTTCTCTAATGAATTAAACAAACTTTCATTCGACTTATCGCTTGAGGGGGAGGGGGGAGAGGGGATCTTTTTAACCCTTTTCCCGAATAGTGAAGAGAGTGCCCTTATTATATATGCAGAGGTTAAAGAGTTCCCCTTGAGCCATTTAAACCTTATTGAGCAACCACTTTTTATAAACGCAACCCTTTTAGGCGAGACCAATTTTAGTGATGTAATCGTTGGCGACCTAAAGTTAGATTTTAGTGACCGCTCTGGGGGACAGCATGGAGAATTATCGGGGCGCCTGGAGCGTGACAAACTTGTCTTAGAGGAGGGACGCTACGCGCATGGGAACATCGTGGTGGAATTGCCCAAAGCTCTCTTCCCCTTTGCTAAAAGTGCCTCTGTTGACCTAAATTTTAGCCTTTTATCGCCAATCAAATGGAGGGATGCCACAACCCGCACTTCACTCAACTTAGCCTTTGCCTTACCTCCTCAAGACAATTTTATAGGGTGGTTAAAAGAGTTACCTAAGGTCGCAACGCTCGAGAGTCCTTTAATTATAAGCCATTATGACACCTCTATTATGGGGCAAATTGGTTGGGATGATGGGATGCACCACCTCACTTACGACAATAATATAATTAGAATTACCCCCTTTATGGGAGGGACATTAAAGGGGTATTTCTCCCTCATCGACAACTCATTTGAGTTATCAGCAAGTGAAGGTTTTCCCATTCCAATCGAGATGCGAGGTACCATTGGTCCCCGAGATATTTCAGTAGAGGTCCCCTACATTGAAATCGATTTGCACCATATAAACGCAATTATGGAAGAGCCTATTATCGACTTTATCTCGGGTAAGCTTAATGGCTCCCTATGGATTGAAGGACCTATAGGGAACCCAGAATTTTTTGGAACCCTAACGGGGGACTATCTCGATTTAACCACCTTTTGGACACCTCAAGAAGTTTTCTCATTGAAGAATCCGGTGGTAACAATCAGTGAACAGTTAGGGACAGTTGCCGCCTCAACGGTGTCGACAATTAACAGTGGCGGACGTCGCTCGAGAGGGTTAATCGAGATGGAGGCGGCTCTCAAGAATTGGAGTTTGGAGTATTACCGTATCCAAATCTCTGACCTAATTGAACCAATCGCTTTGTGGCTCCCCCTCGTTAACCTCAATCTCAACGTTGAGACCAATGTCTCGGGTACTTTTATTATTGAGGGGAACCTAGATGAGGAGACCCTTTTAGGCGATATTTACCTCACCGATGGGGTGATCTCCTTTGGGATTCCCCCTCTCCCCAGTTGGCTCACAGAGAAGACTAGAACCAGTATAGATATGTCGATATCAACTGGTAAGAACGTCTCTCTCATCTACCCCAACTTCGACTCTCCTATTTTAAGGGCCACTTTTGCCGAGAACCAGAAGATTGATTTAAGTATTGTTGCACCTCAAATGACAACAACTATTGGGGGGGACTTAGCTTTTAGAAGTGGAGAGATCTACTATGTTCAGAAGAACTTTTACGTTACCGAAGGGGCCCTCAAGTTCTCGTCAGGTCTTACAGAGCTTACCGGTGATGCAACCCCAGCCCTAAACTTAAGGGCACGCCTCAGGGAGTTTGACTTTGAGGGAAACCGTGTCGACATCTATCTTATTCTTCAAGATTCTCCTCTATCGGCCCTTGAACCCCGTTTTGAATCTATCCCCTTAAAATCGACCAATGAGATTTTAGAGCTCCTTGGGCAAAATATTGTGACAGGGGGAAGTGGTAGCGACAGTGGCTTCTCTTCGGTAGTGGCTCTCGCTTCAGCCGCGACCGATGTTGTCTCACGCCTTGGGCTCCTCCAAAATACGACTATTTCTCTCGGCTTCTCCTCCGTTATTCGCAATTTCCTAGGGCTCGATGTATTCACTATCCGCACCAATTTATTGGCTAATATTATCTACGATGCCCTCCCTGGCCTAATAGGGGACACCTCGGTAACCCCACTGGCACGCTACCTCGATAACACCACCATGTTTATCGGTAAATACATCAGCGAAGAGCTCTATTTTCAGGGAATGCTCCACTTTAGACGTGACCCAAGAGGGAAGGGTAGTTCTTTCCTAGGAGGTGACTTAAAGCTGGAGACTGAGGTCTCTTTAGAGTGGACAACCCCCTTAGCAACTTTTAGTGTTTTCACCCAACCAGAAGAGTTGTCGGTTTTCGATTTATTCGATACTATGGGTTTTAGTGTAACGAAGCGCTTCGATTTCTAAAAGGAGTTTACATGCAGCGGAAATTGATTATTTTTGTCGTTCTATTTGTTGCCATTTTTACCCTGCCAGCTGCCGATGATACTTCATTGGCCCCCTGGTGGGAGAATAAACCGATTGCTCAGTTCGTCTATATAGATTTAGTAAATGTTGATGAGGCTCTTCTTGAAACTTTAACAGTGCCTTATATAAACACCCCTTATAGACAATCTGAAATCGATGCACTCCAAAAAAAATTGTTGTCACTCAATCTCTTTTTGGAAGTTGAGATTATCCCCGCCCGCTATGAAGGCTCCTCTGATAGCCTCACCCTATTTATCGAATTTGTCGAATTGAAACCACTCGCTTCCCTTAAGTTCCAAGGCAACAAGATTGCCACTAGTAGTGAGTTGTCCCAAACAGTTGCTCTCAATCTTGGTAAACCTTTTGACTCTTCAGCCTTAGAGCAATCGGTTGCCAATATTAAGCAACTCTACCGCTCTAAAGGGTACGACCGCGTCGATGTGATGGCTAACTACGCCACTATTAAGGGGGGAGAGGAGATTGAAGTCACCTTCTCAATCCAAGAGTACCAGTGGTATATAAATAAACCAATTAGGGGATTTACCTATAAGGGATTAATCAACGTCTCTGAGGAGAAGATTGCCGATCTACTCTACCCCTATATTGGAAAAGTCTTCTCACAAGAGGTCTACCGCGAAATTGAGAAGGTCCTCAACGATTTAGGTAACTTTAGTGTTTTTGAGGGGGAAGCCCAGAGGGGAGGGGTCAATAACAACGACCTCTATATTGAGTTCTCCTTCACCGAGCTGCCCGTAGTGCGCTCAATCAACTTTAGTGGCAACGCCGGTATAAAAAATAAAACTCTCCTAGACCGTATCACTATTTCTCCCAAAGAGTTCATCTCTATTAACCAGATAAATAGTGATAAAGAGAGCCTCAAGGGGCTCTACCTTGAGCGGGGCTATGCCGATGCTAAAATTGAATCCTCCTACGTTATAGAGGAAAATACCAATCTCCTTGACCTCAATTTCACCATCATTGAAGAGCGCCAAGTTAAGGTGAGCGAAATAGCCTTTGAGGGGAATGCTAAACTCTCCGATCGCGTTCTTAAGAAAGAGCTCACGACTAAAGTACAATCCCTTTTCAACTCAGGGAACTACCAAGCCTCTAATATCTCAATTGACACCCAAGCTCTCCAAGTCACCTATCAAAAGAACGGTTATGTCGATGCTAAAATATTGGAGGTGAAACAGGAAGAGATCAGTGAAGAGGGGGCTAACCAGAAGAAGATTAGGCTCACCTTCGTAATCGAAGAGGGGGAGCAGTGGTTATTTGGGGGTATCACCGTTGAAGGTAACACTATCTACGATGACGCGACAATTAACGCCCTCCTCACCCTCAAAGAGGGGTCAATCCTCGATATCTCTAAAGTACAAGTTGAAATTGGTAAAATAGCCGACCTCTATTGGAACGAAGGGTATGTCGAGAATACAATCGACCTTCAAGATAAACGCAACCTTGAAGAGAAGAAAATTGCCTACACTGTCTATATCACCGAGCGCTCTCAAGCGGTTGTCGAAGAGGTTCTGGTGCGGGGGATGACTAAGACTAAACCCTATGTACTTGAGCGGGAGCTAATTTTAAATGCTGGCGATATTTTCAGCAAAGATAAATATGTGCGCAGTGCCCAAAACCTCTTTAATACGGGGCTCTTGACCGATGTAGTCCCCTCCCTGAGCTACGGTACAAAGGAGAACTCGTTAGTTGTCACCTACGATGTTACCGAAGGGAATCAGATGAATATTGGATTTGGTGCCACCTTTGGCGGAAACGTGGAGGGCTTCCCAGTTAGCGGCTTCCTCTCTTGGAGTGATACCAACTTGGGAGGGACCGGGCGTAACTTAGAGATCTCTACTGAGCTCTCCCCCGACTCTCAATCGGTCAATGTCGCTTTCAAAGATTCATGGGTTAAAGATAAGCGGTGGAGCAACTCAGTCGTCCTCTCTTTCCTCCACAACAGTTACAAAAACGGTCTAGTCTTAGGCGATGGCTCATCCACCACCGAATTAAGGGGCAATGAGGCCTATCCCTATCCCTACACTAGCTACCAAGAGTGGATTGAAGCCTCAGCCCCAACCCCCAATTCAGAGTATTTGATGCCCTACGACGCCTTTAAGTTCTCTTTAGGGTACACCACCGGTTACACTTTCCTCTTTAAACCGGGGCGACTCTCATTCTCGCTTGGTCCCACATTGACCCTCAACCGGGCAATCTATGACAGTATGATCAAGAAGAAAATCATGCTCGTTGAAGATATTGTCATCAATAAGCAAAAGCCGGTGTCATTAAAGACAACAAGCACCATTCAGGAATGGGAGTATTTGCTGGAAGAGACGGGTC
>FZPS01000105.1_pt516 | contig 14270 bp, 8 predicted proteins | sample 1817821 | NCBI WGS metagenome assembly FZPS01 (sample SAMEA104158645, study PRJEB21678) | metagenome | place: Germany | collected 2015-04-21 | reverse complement strand
TGGAAGGAATCACTAAAGGAGAAAGATACACAATTAAGCTCTGAACTAAATGAAGGAGCTTGGAATGAGGTTGAGATAATACTACCTTCGATAAGTCCTGTAGATTTTTCATACTTGGAAATAGAATTGCTTACAGGTTCAGTAAGTCTAACAAAATAAATATAGACATTTTATAAATAATAATTGGCAATCAAAAATCCAATTATGAAGCGTGATAATTACTTTAGAATGGTTTACATTCGTATTTTTGAAAAGGTTATATTCAAAATAACTAAACTCAAGTGGTGCTTGTCACCACTGAAAGCAGGTAAAGATGTTTACAAAGAATGTTAAAAGAGGATTTGACCCGGATGATGTAAAAATATTTTCAAAGGAAAGCATTGCAGAATTAAAAATTGCCCAAGAAGAAATACAGTGGCTGCTTGACAGAGGATACAAACTAAAGCAAATAATAGAATTCACAGGCAACCATTATCTGCTTTCATCAAGGGCAAGAACAGCCCTTCAAAGAACAACATCTTCAATGGCTGAATATGAAAAAAGAAGGTCTACAATGCTTCCTTTTGAATGCGCTAAGGATGGCTGTTTGAATATTGACGGATTCAATTTAATCATAACTTTGGAAGTTGCAATGTCGGGAAGCCCAATATTGCTTGGTAAAGACGGGGTGTACAGGGATTTGGCAGGACTTCGCGGCACATACAGAATTATAGATAAGACAGATACTGCTATATCTCTCATAGGAAAGACACTGCAGGAATTATCTGTGCCAATGGTTAAATTTTATCTGGATTCTCCGGTATCCAATTCAGGCAGGCTGAAAACAAAGATACTTGAATGTTCAGAACAATGGGGGATGCCGGTTGATGTAGACCTGATTCCCAATGTGGATGCCGTATTAGCCGGCAAGGAAAGAATTGTAACCGGTGATTCGATTATACTTGATGAATGCAAAAGCTGGTTTAATCTGTCAAGGAAGATAATTGAAGACCATATACAGGATGCTTGGGTGGTTGATTTAGAGTAGAGCAAATTTGATACAGTAACTTTTGTTTGTAATATTAAATAGGATTATAAATTATGGGGGAGTATATTTTGAAAGATATAGAGAAAAAAGAAAAAGGGGGAAAAACTATGGATTGTTTCATAATTAATAATATTACTGAAAACGATGTAAGAAGAAACAAATTAAGGATTCTTGTAAAAAATAAACCTTATTTTCCTATACCAGATGATGGGAATTCTCAGACCTATGATATAAAGGTAAAAGTAGGCTCTACGATATATGATAGACAGTATAGATACATTAGAAATAAAAGCGGAAGATTAAATCTAAGGGTGGAATTATATAGGGAGATATTACAAATTGAACCTGGAGATATATTAGTAGTAGTAGTTTTAGAAGAGAATATATTATATCAAATTATCAATTTGAGCAAATTAATATAATTTATACATCGATAAGGTAAATACTTCGAGTCATAAAATAATGTTTGGAGATGAAAAATGATAAATAAATTATGGTATTCAAATGATAAATCATTATGGGACAAAGCATTAGCTTCTTATTTTAGTAGTGGACTAATAAAAAAAGACAACGTGACTTTAGAAAGAGAAATTCATAATTTAGATCCTGTAACGATAAAAGATATGTCAACAGAACAATTTTACGACTGGCTATATAATGTTTATTTTGTCTGGAAGTACACAGCAGCTAATAGGTTAGCAACAACTAGGAAGTCGTTATCACGTTATAAGTTTGAGAAAAGCATGCATGAACTAGAACAAATACATTTTGACTTGTTTACATTTGATATAAATGATATAAATGAAGGCTTAAAAATTGCAAATTCTATTCATGGGTTAGGTATAGCAGGCGCTTCAGGATTACTTGCGGTATTATATCCACGATATTTTGGGACAGTAGACCAATTTGTAGTTAAAGCACTCCGCAAAATTGATAGTCTTCCGGAAAAAGATCTTGTCATCAAAATGAACCCTGATAATCTGACAATTAAAGATGGTATTTTACTTATAAAGATTATGAAATACAAAGCTGAAGAGCTAAACTCTATTTTTAATTCAAATAAGTGGACGGCGAGAGATATTGATAAAATTCTTTGGGCAGCACGAAGCTCAAGTATAAATGATACTGTTTCAAGTATAAGCGACACTAACAGCAACAAAAATTCAATAAAACGTCGCACTTATTGGAAAGGCACGTGGAAACAAATGTGTGCAGAGAAGTTTAGAGGAACCAAAGATGGAGTTAAGCCAGCATGCCCTGAATTTAAACGGTTAAGTATTAATACACAGAATAATATCTTTAATATCAGAAACTTGTTTGAAGTTATTATAAACTCTGAAGAAAGGGTTCTTGTTTTAACATTTTGGCATCCCGTATATACTGGTAGTTCAGTCGAAGGTTATGAATATATGGCGGTTGAATATGATGAAAGTGGAAAATTTGTTTATAGCACCGAAATGTTTTCTTTTGACGACAAGAATGCGGGCAAAGTAAAAATCAAGAATACAAGTGGAGCAAAAAAGCGTGCACTTGAGTTACTGAATAAACCTCGTTTTAAATTTATATAAAATCAGAAATAATATTTGTTAGACAAACAATGTCTATAAGCTTTATTGTTTTCTAATTCTATTAGTTTTTCTATAACAATTAAAGGATGTTAATTATTATGGACGATCAGAAACAAATTGATTTATCAGTTTTTATTGAGAAAAATGCTGTAGAAAACTATTGCCATGTTGTTATAAATGGAAAGAGTGTTGATAAAGTATACTCCGATTTATTTGATTATGAAAAATACAATCAAATGTATGCTGCCACATATGTTTCTTCACCTCAGTTCTTTTCCAAAATAGCTGAAGATTTTGATAAAGTGCAAATTGTTCTTGGAATAGATAAAGAAGAAGTGAACGAGGCTTTTGCCGAAGGTACATCTGAAATAATTCTGAATAAGGGTGTAGAATTTTTTAAATCTATGAACAAAAGAGCAAAAGATATGGTAGTGGAAAATAATTTAGATATCAGATATGCAGATATTGGAACTATAATACATTCAAAACTCTACCTATTGGATAACGATAAAACTGGAGCAAAACGTGTAATTATTGGTTCTGCAAATCTAACAGAAAGTGCTTTTAGCAGTAAGATTAGTCAATATGAAGAAGTTATGGTGTTTGATGATAACAAGATTTATGAAACATATTTACAACGATTTAGAGTTCTTCAAAATAAAGCGGTTGACTATATACCTAAAAAGATAATAAAGCAATATAAAGAAGAACAAGTAATTTTTGTTGATAACGAGGAAAAATTAGATTTGATAATAGATAGGCTGACTGAAAAAAATACAAAACTATTAATAACCGATGAACTTATTACATCAATTGATAAAGCAAACTCTAAGCAGGAATTCAAACAGACTGAATATAAAATAACCACTCAAATCCTATCACATAGCACAAAAACAAAAAATAAGAAATTAGTTTTAAAATCTTCTTCAGAATTGAATAAACTAAAACCAAATATTAAAAACCTAATATTTAAGACAACTAAACCAGCAGAAGAGTTAAATAGATATTGCCTTAATTATAATGGTAGTGAAAAGAAGATATTTAAAATAGTGCAAGATGATGAATTTGAAAAGAAGGCAATAAGTTTTGATGAAGAGTGTAATACAGAAGAAATAAAACAAACTTTAATTTTAATTGAAAAATTTATTGAGGCATATAAGAAATTTACTATAGAGAACGAGGATAACACTAATCTGTCAAAGGTTTTTGAAGTTATTCTGTATAGCTTCATTTCCGTTTTTATTTTTATGATTCGTGAGCAATACGGTATAGATGTTGGTAAAGCTGAAAAAAGAGAAGATGTACCAATATTTATGGTTATTGGTGGCCGTGCTTATGCCGGAAAGTCAAATCTTCTATCATTTGTATCAAAACTATTAAGCGGTGAACAAGCTAATCACTATTTACATTACAAAGACATAGATAAAACAAATGTTATAGAAAGTTTATTCTATGAGGAAAATATTTTTCCGATATTTGTAGATGAGGTTGAACCGAAGTTTTTTAAGAGTAAAGCAAATTCAAAAGGGGAGGCTCTTATTAAAAATCTTGCTAACAGCTTAGATTCTATGCATCCAACTTTTATTTGTACTACAAACACAAAAACATTTGATGTTCCTGCACAAGTGTTAAGACGAGTATATTATATTCAAATTGATAAGACATTTGATGAATCGAAAAAGAATGAAGCAGATCTATATTATATTGAAATAATGGATAATATTAATAACAAATTATTTAAAGATTTTTGTTATAGGGTAAGTAATAGAATAAAAGAAGGCGAACACCTGTATTATGACAGTGTTGATTGGTTGAAGCTGGCAAGAAATGTATTTAAAGAATACTATAGTGAAGTTGAAAGAGAATTACCACCTTATTTTCCAGAGAATCCATTCGATGATTATAAAGAAAGAGGGAGAATAATGTGGAAAACTCTTTTTAATGAAAAGCCAGATATATTTACATATAACACAGAAAAAGATGAGTTAGCCGTTAATTTTGAGAATATGGATAGAAATTCAAAATCATCATACTTAAACTATCTGTTAAATGGCTGCGTTAAAGAGGATTCTGGTATATTTTTACTGGTTAATGCAAAGATATTTTTTGATTGGATAGATGTGGACAATCCTTTTAAGATAAGAGGATTAAAAAGATTTATTATGACAATAAGAAACAGTATGAAAAATAATCCAAAGTAAATAAGTAGCTTTATTATCCAATAAAACAACTGGAAAAGTTATTAATGAAAATCAAAAAAATAAGTAGAATAAAATAAGCTTAATAAAGGGGGAAGCATTATGACTAAAAAGGAAAGGCTTGAAAGGTTGCTGCAAGAAATTCCATGCCTGTATGAAGATTACATTAAAGGTGAAGTTAAAGGATATACACCGTTTGGCAAATATAATTTAATGCCGGGGGAATTAGAAAAAGCTTATTCAATTGTCAGGAAAAGTAAATTACTATGTGTTATTGAACAGGATTCTGTACTTTCTGGTGAGACTTTATCATTGATAAATTATGTAATTGACACAACCGGTTTTACTCCTAAAAAACAAGAACGAATAAATCCTGCAGCGTTTTTTAGTAATGATAATATGGTTGACATAGAAGATTATAAACAAACAGCTTACGTTTTTCGAGCTTATTGTTATAACGCAAAATGGGATCAATATGACCATGGGGAAATAGGGATTGTACCATTTGAAAATACAATCATAAGAGTTTGGTGAAGTATTATTGAAGACATTGTATCTCTTATAATATTTTGTATGGGAAGCCTTTTAAAATTTAGTTAAATAGTTAAATATATGCTGTTTGTGATTAATGAATTTTTAGTGTAAAATAAAAAGGGATGTTGAGTAAAACATGTATTAGATTTAAACATAAGAGCGTAGTAAAATTACAAATTTAAAAAAAGGAACTTTAATTATCACATAAAGATAAATGATAATCGATAAAGAGGTGCGGTATGATAGATTATTCTCCTGGTATGAGGGTTATAATCCGAGATGAAGAATGGATGATTAAAAAGGTAGAAACTAATAGTATAGGCAATAAAACAATTTATTGTTTAGGCATATCAAATTTAGTAAAAGACAAAGAGGCTATATTTCTTACAGATATTGAAAATATTGAACAAGTTGACCCCGCAAAAATAAAATTAGTGGCTGATGATTCACCTTTTTTCAGAAAGTCACGTTTGTATGTGGAAAGCAAATGGCGTCAAAAAATACCGACTGACTCAAATCTTCATGTAGGCAATAAAGCTGCTATGGACTTAATGAACTTTCAGCTTGAGCCTGCACAACTTGCACTTCGCCGCCCTCGTCAAAGAATATTAATTGCAGATTCTGTAGGTCTTGGTAAGACACTTGAAGCCGGAATTCTAATGTCTGAACTAATAGCACGTGGAAAAGGAAAAAGAATTCTTGTTGTTACTGTAAAAAGCATGATGACTCAATTCCAAAAGGAACTATGGAATAGGTTTACAATCCCATTAGTGCGTTTAGATTCCAGGAAAATTGCAAAAATTCGTACTCAGCTTCCAACAAATTACAACCCCTTTTTTTATTATGATAAAACTATAATATCAATGGACACTTTAAAAAGGGATTTAGAATATAGAACACATTTAGAAAATGCAACATGGGACATAATTGTAATAGATGAAGCTCATAATGTTGCGGAAAGAGGAGGAAGGCAGGCTCAAAGAGCAAGACTCGCAAAATTGCTATCAGGACGCTCTGATACACTTATAATGCTATCTGCTACACCTCATGATGGGAGGAGTGAGAGCTTCGCATCTCTGATGAATATGCTTGATCCAACAGCAATAGCCAACCCTCACGATTATTCAAAAGACGATATTAAGGGTCTTTGTATCCGTCGATTCAAAAAAGACGTAAAAGATCAAGTTTATGGCTCCTTCAAAGAAAGAAAAGTAAGCATAGAAAAATGCACAGCATCTCAAGAAGAAGAAAATGCTTTTTTAGTGTTTTCTGAAATGGAATTGGAAATGGATAAAAACAGAACACGTTTTTCTGGGCAACTATTTAAGACAAGCCTTGAAAAGGCTATGTTTTCTAGCCCTGCAGCATGTATTAAAAGCATTAATGAGCGTTTAAAAAAATTACGCAAAAAATATAACGACAACGATATTGTTGATATAAAAAAACTTGAGGAATTAAAAGAGGCACTTCTAAAAATCACACCAAAAACTTTTTCCCGATACTGCAAGTTGTTAGAATTACTATCTGATAAAGAGTATGGTTGGAATTCAAAAAATAAAAAAGACCGTATAGTAATTTTTACTGAAAGAATTGAAACAATGCGTTATCTAGCTGAACATTTGCGAAATGATCTTGATTTTGACGAAAGTACAGTACAAGAATTGTATGGTGGAATGAGTGATTACGAACAACAAAAAATAGTAGAGGACTTTGGTCGGGAAGAATCACCTATTCGTATTCTTGTAGCTTCCGATGTTGCTTCAGAGGGTATTAATTTACATTACCTATGCCATAGACTAATACATTTTGACATACCATGGTCTTTAATGGTGTTTCAGCAAAGGAATGGACGTATAGATAGATATGGACAAAAAGAACAACCTGATATTCGTTACTTTTTGATTCACAGCAAAAATTCAGAGATAAAAGGCGATATGAGAATATTGGAAATCCTTGTAGCTAAAGAAGATCAAGCTTATAAAAATATTGGTGACCCGACATTGTTGATGGGAACATTTAATGTTGAGGAAGAAGAACTTATTACTGCAACAGCAATAGAAAATAATGTAAGTGCTGAAGAGTTTAGCAAGCAGCTAGAAAATACAGCAGATGATTTTGACCCATTTGAGATTTTGATGCGGGGAGCTATGAACACAGACGAGCCACCAGTTATAGATAATGAGGAAACCTTATTTAATGATTCGGATTATCTTCGCAGTGCATTAACATATTTTTCTCAAAGCTCACAACACCAGGTGAAAGAATTAGAAACAGTTGAAGGATTTGAAATTATGGTTACTCCTGAATTAAGACGCAGATTAGATGCTTTGCTTCCTGAAGAAGCTATGCCTGAGACAGAATTTTTACGGTTAAGTCCGGATAAGAGCTTCTGTATGGAGGAAATGAAGCGAAGTATGCAAAATAACATGGAAGACACAGCTTGGCCTCAAACCCAGTATTTATGGCCGCTCCATCCAATTTTTGACTACATTAATGACAAGTCAGGGCTCCTTTATGGAAGAGCAGAGGCACCTATAGTTGGTTTCCCGGGCGAATTGTCTAAGAATGAATTTATATTTGTCATATCCGGAACAATTCCCAACAGAAAATCAACTCCAGTTGTAGATGTATGGTTTGGTCTTCATTATGTAAATGATCAATTTGTAGGAGCATTAACAATGGAGCAAGTTATATCAAATAACGGGTATGGAAGGAAAGATATACCTAATATAAATGCTGTTTCTGCAACAAGCATTAAAAATGCTGAAAATCTTTTACCTACAGTAATTGAACAGGCAAAAAAGGTTCTAAAAAGACATAGCGAAGACTATCGAAATAAAATTAATCCGCAAATTGATGAAGAATTAGATAAATTGGCACAGCTCGAGGAAAGACATAAGGACTATCAGCTTTCTCTTTTTGATAATGAAAGAATGAAAAGTGCAAAAGAGCGCGAAGTGGAACAAATATTCAGAGAATTTACAGAATGGGTTCGAGATACTTTAGAAATAAAAGACAATCCACATTTACAGGTTATCGCAGTTATAACGGGGGTGAAATAAAATGGCAATTGATTTTATTGGAATAAATAATGTAAACGAATATTATACAAACCATTATTTAAGCACTATATTTGAAGATAATGTTTCTGAAACAATTAGCTTATGGCGTGAAAAAGCAAAAAAAGAAGAACTTCGCACCCCTTGGTCATTGTTGAGAGAATGTGCAAAACATTATTATACCATGCATGAAAAAGGCTTGCGCTCGCGTTCAAGGCATATGTTTCCGCTTATTAAAGATATGGCTGACAATTACCTGGAAGCCTTGGGATATGAAAAGTCAGAATCATTTAAAGTGCAAATTGATGACGATGATGCATATATATATTCAGAAATTCAAAAACAAAACGGAGCACCACTTTTGTGGGTTATGTTATCTAACAAAAATTCTGATGAAGCAACAGCATTAATGAACGAATTATGCTTTGACGGAGATACAGCAGAATATGTTGAAAAAAGTATTTCAGTCCTTAATAATGAGGATATGGCAACAAAGCTATTTTACTCACTACCTGAAGCACCCCGTTGGATTATTATAATAGGGGAAAAGGCAATTGCACTTCTTGACAGAAGAAAGTGGAATGAAAAAAGATATCTTGAGTTTGATTTAGAAGAAATATTCAGCAGACGTGAAGAAAGCACACTACAGATTATGAGTGTTTTGCTACATAAAGAAAGTCTATGCCCCGAGGAAGGGAATTCATTACTGGATACCTTTGATGAAAACAGCCATAAACATGCCAGCGGAGTATCACAGGATTTAAAATATGCATTAAGAGAGTCTATCGAACTTCTCGGGAATGAAGTTTTGTATGATATGGAACATAGACAAGAGATAAATCTTGAAGTGAATCCCGTTGATTCAGATGAACTTTCTATTCAGTGCTTACGCTATATGTACCGCATGTTGTTTATGTTTTTTATAGAGTCCAGACCGGAACTTGGATATGCACCAATGAACTCTCGGGTTTACATGCAAGGTTATTCTCTTGAAAGTTTAAGAGATATTACAGACAGTATTAGAGAAGAAACAGATGAAGTAGGAGAAGGGTATTATATCCAAGAAACTCTTTCAAAGCTATTCGACTTAATATATAACGGCTATCCTAAAACAGAAGAAGAATTGAACAAATTATCTTCATCTGAATCTATACATGACGTATATATAATTGACCCTTTAAAAGCACATATTTTTGATCCGGAATATACACCTTTAATAACAAATGCAAAATTAAGAAACCGGGTCATGTTAAGAATCATTGATCTTATGAGTATATCTCGTCCTTCAGGCAGAAGAAGGGAGCGACGAGGACGTATATCTTATGCTGCCCTTGGTATTAACCAATTGGGAGCTGTATATGAGGCATTGCTATCTTATAGAGGTTTTATTGCAAAAGAAACTTTGTTTGAAGTAAAACGTGCACGTGATGAAATTAATGAATTGGACGTTGGTTATTTCGTTCCTGAGAATGAACTAAGCAATTATACAGAGGAAGAACGTGCAAGGTATCCTGATGGGAAATTGCGAAGATATGAAAAAGGAGCATTTATTTACCGCCTTGCAGGTAGAGAACGTGAAAAATCGGCATCTTATTATACACCGGAAGTTTTAACAAAATGTCTTGTCAAATATGCTTTAAAGGAACTTTTGAAAGATAAAACAGCAGATGAAATTTTACAACTTAAAATTTGCGAGCCTGCTATGGGTAGTGCAGCGTTCTTGAATGAGGCTATCAACCAGCTTGCTGAAGCATATCTTGACAAAAAACAAATAGAGCTTGGCGAATCAATTTCACATGCAGAACGTTTTAATCATCTTCAAAAAGTAAAAATGTATATTGCAGACAGAAACGTATATGGTATTGACTTAAATCCTATCGCTGTTGAACTTGCAGAAGTATCACTATGGTTAAATACAATTTATAAAGGCGGTTATGTTCCATGGTTTGGTACTCAGCTTGTATGTGGCAACTCATTGATAGGTGCAAGAAGACAATGCTATCGAATTGAGCAGTTACAAACTGCTTCGAGTGGAATCCGCTGGTATGATAATGCACCGGAACGTGTTCCCATGAATAGCAAACGCAAACCAAAAAAACAGGTTTATCACTTTCTAACGGGTGATCCAGGTATGTCAAATTATACTGATAGAGTTATTAAAAACCTTGCTCCGGACGAAATTAAAGCTATAAAAGAGTGGAATAAGAAATTTATAAAACCTTATGAAGAAGGTGATATTCAAAATCTATTACGTCTATCCGCAATAATAGACGAATTATGGGAAAAACAAATAAAACTCCGTAAAGAAGTTCGTGAAAAGACAGCAGATGTACTTACGGTATATGGACAGGGTGAAGAAACACAATCATCTCCCACTACAATACGTGAAAAAGATATGATATATAAGTACCTTTATAGGTCAGAGGAACAAAAAAACGCAGGGCCATATGCTAGGCTTAAATTTGCCATGGATTATTGGTGCTCTTTATGGTTTTGGCCTATAGATAAGGCAGAGCATCTTCCTACAAGAAGTGAATTTATTGCTGACATGTATCTTATACTGGAAGGGACTTTAGATACCTTTAAGGGAGTTAATGAGAAAGTGAAGTTTGGACAGCTTTCAATGTTTATGACTGAACAAGAACAGTTGATATATGATATAAATGAACTGTATTCGGGTATGGGTATAGTTGATATTCCTAAACTTTGTCAACAACAACCTCGTATTGCATTGGCAAGAGAGATTGCTGATAAACAAAAGTTTATGCACTGGGAGTTAGAGTTTGCAGATTTGTTTGCTGAGAGAGATGGATTTGATTTGATTTTAGGAAATCCACCATGGATAAAACCTACTTGGAATGAAGAAGGCGTGTTGTCTGATTATAATCCTCTCCTTACAGTTAAAAATTTTTCAGCAGCTCAAGCCACGAATCATAGAAGCAAAATATTATTAGATTTTGAAGCGAAAAAAAGTTACATATCTGAGTATATAAGTTCTACAGGTACACAGCAGTTTTTAGGTAGTAAACAGTATTTTGCAGAATTACAGGGTTCATCAACTAATTTATACAAATGTTTTCTTCCTATTTCTTGGATGATGTGCAATCATAATGGAGTTAGTGCTTTTGTGCATCCGGATGGTATATATGATGACCCTAACGGAAGATCTTTACGATTCTTAGCTTACAAAAAACTAAGACGGCATTTTCAGTTTATCAATGAAAAGCTATTATTCGCTGAAATAGGGCACCCTAATGTTTTTAGTCTTAATATTTATTCAAATAAGCATAGCGAGGGATTTGAAAGCATTTCAAATTTATTTGATCCTGTTACAATTGATGAGTGTTACGGAATAGATACAACTAAGGAAGTTCCAGGGATTAAGGATATTAGCAATAATTGGAATACTAAAGGTCATCCATCTAGAGTGATTTCAATCACAAAGAATGAATTGAAATTATTTGCTAAACTAATTGACGATTCAGGTGATTATGAAACAGCAAGGTTGCCTTCATTACATTCAATAGAGTTACTGGAAGTACTAGAGAAGTTTGCTGAACAAAATAAGGTTATAAGTAATAACAATCGCATAAACCTAGATTTTATGTGGCATGAAACATATGCTCAAACTGATGGAACAATTATAAGAGACGTACATTTTGCAGATGATTTATTAAATCATATATGTTCAGGACCACATATTGGAGTTGCAAATCCAATTTTTAAAACACCTAGAGCCGTTTGTATTCAAAAAGCAGACTATGATAAAATTGATCTAACTACAATTTCTAATTACTATATTCCGAGATCTAATTACAGCATTAATTGTACTGTTGATGAGTATGTTAGAAGATCAGCAAATACTACATCAGGCGAAAAGCATCTTAATTGCTATAGAATATTATGCAGAAAGATGCTAAATTTAAAACAAGAAAGGACACTTATGGCTGCAATATATCCGCCAAAGGTTGGTTTTATAAACGCAATAAGCGGCTTTGCTTTTGAAGACAATAAATACTTACCACTGATATCTGGGACTTTTGCATCAATACCTTTTGATTTTTTTATCAAAATGTTAGGAAAGTCAAATTTATATATTGATAATGCAGGTAAGCTACCAATTATAGACAGTAAATATAATCGTTGTATAGAGATTAGATCATTATTAATGAATTGTGTTACTAAACATTATTCAGAATTATGGAAAAGTTGTTATATTAATAATTATAAAGAAAATCAGTGGTCAAAATCTGAACCTCGATTAAATCCCGAAAGATTTAGTTCTCTTACTGCTGAGTGGACTTGGGATACACCACTACGAACTGATTACGAGCGAAGACAAACATTGGTTGAAATTGATGTCCTTACTGCTATGGCATTAGGTATGACATTGGAACAGCTAAAAACCATTTATCGTATTCAGTTCCCTGTTTTACAGCAATATGAAGCCGATACTTGGTATGACCAAAACGGTAGAATAGTATTTACAAATAATCGAAGCTTAACAGGTGTTGGTTTTACTCGTCCTGAGTTTGAGCAGATAAAATATGCTAAAGCCGGTGAAAAATTTTATCGTACAATTACAGATGATACTCAACCAGGTGGTCCTGTGGAAAGAACTATTGAGTATGTGGCACCTTTTGATCGCTGTGACCGCGAACAGGATTATGAAACAGCATGGCGATTCTTTGAAGAAAAATATAAATAATATTTTATTTTTGTGACATTATAAAGGAGGTTTATATGATACCATCAGTGCTTGCAATGCAATTGCAGGAAGGATTATGCGATTATATTGAAACAACATTCCCTATGTCTAATTATGCTTTCAAGGGTTCAGTAACAAAAATGTTGAATACTAAGAATTCAGTATTTCGAGAACCTTATGTAGCAGTGAGATTGCCATTCAGGATTGCAGATGATAATGACATTATAAAATTTGAAGCGATACATCAAAAATACAAGCCTTACTTGCATCAGCAAAGGGCTTTTGAGAGACTGACAGGAGAAGATGGTCGTTCTACTTTGATTGCTACCGGAACAGGAAGCGGTAAAACAGAGTGTTTCCTATATCCAATTCTTGAGTATTGTTATCATCATAGGGGTGAACCTGGTATCAAAGCACTGATTATCTATCCTATGAATGCGTTAGCTACTGATCAGGCAAAACGTATTGCAGAGCTGATATATGAAAGCCCTGAACTAAGAGGGAATGTTACAGCTGGTATGTATATAGGTGGTTACGAGAAAAATGCTTCTCGTATGATGACAGAAAATAGAATTATTACTGATCATGAAACCATGTTGTTAAATCCGCCGGATATTTTGTTGACTAACTATAAAATGTTGGACTACCTTTTAGTTCGACCAAAGGATGCGGTATTGTGGGCAGCAAATAATCCTGATACTTTGAAGTATATAGCAGTGGACGAGCTTCATACTTTTGATGGAGCACAAGGAACAGATTTAGCATGCTTACTAAGAAGGTTGAAAGCCCGGTTATATACACAGCCAGGTTATTTGTGCTGCATTGGAACATCAGCAACAATGGGATCAAAGGATAGTGCGGAGCATATAAGAGAATATGCATGTAGTGTCTTTGGTGAAGAATTTGAAGAAAACTCAGTAATAACTGAAGATAGATTAACGCCATCAGAATTCTTTGACAATTATGATACAGAAGATTTTACGTTTCCAACAGAGGAGCAATGCAATAGGCTACAAACTCTTATCAATAATGATGAGTTAAAGGAGTATCTTAAATTTGCAGCTGAAAGCTGGTTTGAAGATGGCTTTAATACTAATGATATTATGTCAGATGCAACAAGGATATTAATTGGCAAACAATTGATGAAACACAGTTTCCTGCAGCATATGCTTGAAG
>FZPS01000009.1_pt102 | contig 14271 bp, 15 predicted proteins | sample 1817821 | NCBI WGS metagenome assembly FZPS01 (sample SAMEA104158645, study PRJEB21678) | metagenome | place: Germany | collected 2015-04-21 | reverse complement strand
CATCAGTTTTTTTAGCAAGCTCCGAAAGGAAAAGATCTCTCGGCTGCGACTTAATATCTTCCGCATAAATACCAAACCTGGTTTTGGCCTTTCCAATTAGATTAAGATCTGAGCTAACGGTTTCCTTCCAAAATAATCTTTCTTGAAAAATCCACAGCATGAATTAGATTTGACTTGCCGGATGCATTGGCACCATAAACAAAGGCTCCCCGCAACAAACTGACATCATTAACAACCATAGCATGGTTTTTTAATTGACTAAGACGACCATTGGCAACCATTGAAAGGGAAGTTTGCTCCTTAAAAGAACGGAAATTCTGCACACTGAAGCGAACAAGCAATCTTAACACCACCTAACTAACCATTTCATGTGATTCTCTTCATAGCGTTATTTTTCCTCTTTATGTTTGATAAATTCACTTTACCAGTGGGTTTTTCTCACCAAACACAAACAAGCTGCTTTCAGAAAACACTTAACCCCCACCAAGTGCAGACGATCTGTTGGAGTTTAACTAATGCAAAAGAGCTAAGCAGATTCGCCTAGCTCTCTTTCGTTCATTTTGAGTCTTGCGATCAACAGGTCATTCTGCAGGACAATTTTCGAGTATTCCTAGCAAAATGCCTCCCAGCATTCGCTGCCCTCTCTCACAAAAGCAATAAATTGATCCAGTTCCGCATGGGCTGCAACAAATTGTCCGCCTTCATAGACTCTCCGATCATTAACATTTACCCAGCTGCCCTCCGGAAGATACACTTGTCGCTCTGTCTGCCCTTGTTTGACAATCGGGGCAAATAGGATATCTTCCCCAAACATATACTGATCATCGAGCGTGTAGCAGATTTCATCATCAGGATATTCAAAAAACATGGGCCGCATAATCGGGGCACCGGTTTTACTGGCAATGTCCATGTATTTGTGGATATAAGGCCTGAGCCGCTCCCGTAACTCAATTAAATCCCGCAGAATGGAGTAAACCTTCTCACCGAAGCTCCAGATCTCGTTTGGCCCGCCGCTGGGTTCTTTAAGGTTCGGATTGGGAGAACCCTGGGCTTGAGTCCGCCTTCTTGAGCCATGGAGCCTCATCACCGGGCTGAACACGCCAAACTGGAACCACCTTACAATCAATTCCCGGAAATACTCACTTTCAATATCTGCGCCCCAAAAACCACCGATATCGCTGTTCCACCAGGGAATACCGCACATCGCCATATTTAATCCGGTTTTCACACTCATGCGGAGCGCTTCAAAGGTGGAGGGAATATCGCCGGACCAGACTAAAGCCCCAAACCTCTGGCTTCCTGTGAAAGCTGCTCTAGTGAGCAGAATGATCTCCTCTTCCCCCGCGTCTTTAAGCCCATCGTAAAACAGTTGAGAATAATAGAAGGGATATAAAAGTCCGACTTCTAAGCCATTTCCCAAATATAACCGGAGATTATGGAAGTGGACAGGCCTGATTTCCGGCTCCGCTTCATCGAGCCAGAAGGAAGCAACGCCTTTCTCCAGGTAGTTTTCGCGCACCTTCGACCACACATATTCCCTGGTTTCGGGATTAGTGGGATCGATATATGACTGGGCTCCGTGGAAGGGAAACACTCCGGGCAGACCTATTTCGGTGCGCACCAGCAGATTGCGCTCATTCATGTAACGCCAGTTTTCGCTGTTCTCATTAATGGTAGGCCAGATCGACACAATTGGCTTGACTCCTTGGCTCAATAGCTGGTCACACATTGCCTTGGGATCAGGCCAATACTGGGGATCAAATTTCCAGTCACCCTGCTCTGTCCAGTGGAAAAAATCAATTATCAGCGCAGACAGAGGTACGCCCCTCTTTTTATACTCCTCAGCTATAGCCAGCACTTTTTCCTGAGATTCATAGCGCAGCCTGCTCTGCCAAAAGCCCGACGCCCAACTGGGAAACTGAGGAGGATATCCCGTTAAGTCCGCGTATTTCTGCATTACTTCGGCAGGAGTATCGCCAGCTATAATCAGGTAATCAATCTGTTTGCTTGATTCTGCTTCCCAAAGCGTATGGTTGGTGGTAAGCTCACAACGCCCGATCGATGGATTATTCCACAAAAATCCATACCCCCGCGATGAATAAACAAACGGAATAACTGATTTGGTATTTTTATGGATCAGCTGGCTGGCAGAGCCTTTTAAATCAAATAAATCGTTCTGTTCCTGCCCTAAACCATAAAAATGCTCATCGGGATATGGCTCAAAGATGACAGTGCAGCGGTAGTTATCCGCACCAACATGGAGATATTCCCGGTAGCCACTGAAAAACACCATCTCCGAACGCTCCGCCAAGAGCTCCCTGCCGTGTTTGTAATACACTACTTTACCGCTGTCATAAAGCTCAGCACTAATAATACCATTGGTGATAACTGCCCGGTCTTTCTGGAGTTTTGTCTCAACAGGCACAGGATCCTGCGGCAGCAGCGTCCAGTCCTCATCCACCAGTCGTCCGCTGCGGCTGGAGCGAAAGCGAAGGATGTCTCTGCCAAAAGGCTCAATCACCGCAATCTCATCTCGCCTGCGAAGGATAATTTTGTCGTCTTTAACCTGTAAAATTCCCATGTTCCGCCTCCTTTTCCACTGATTAAATCTTTATTCATCATCAATACGGGAACCATTTACGGTTTGCCCAAATTGTTATAAACTTCCACCCGTTCATGTTAAACGCATCCTAAATTAAATAGCGGCGCAGATTCGCCCTTATGTATTCGTTCTCCATTATTCAAAATCTTCCTTTGATACAGCGTTACAAAAAGCCCAGCTCATTGTGGAAAAAACAAGCTGGGCAGTTTACAGTCTAATTTAATTCATAATTAAATGGGGTTACAGGCAAACCGCTGTCATTGTATAAAGTGCAGGTGCAGAAATTGGTGAAACCGTATCTTACTCCGAAAGGACTTTCAATCTCATCGCACCAAACTTCAACTTGGTTCCAATCAACAATCCTCGCTTCTGCGTCTTTATAAACACCATCCTCACCGCAGAGCATAAAGCCTTGGACCCGGTCACCTTTGTTAATTAATTTGCCGTTAACTTGATCAAAGATGATGATTGCTTTTTTGCCCTCAAATTGAACATCGGATACCACAGGGCTGTCCGCGACAATATCTTCATTATATAAGTACTTCCGAGCTAAGAGCACCAGCCTCAAGCTAATGTCTTTTTTATCGGTGGGGTGAATATCCCCGTCCCCACCGGCATCGATGCCTACTGCCAGATAGGTATTATCCAGTTTTTGCGTTACATTAAACTGCGCTTGGCGGATAAAGCCCCATTTAAACTGGTCCCCGCTGCGGTTAACAAAGGGAAGCTGGACAATAAAGAAAGGAAGCTTTGGATCTTCAAACAGTGCCCGCCAGTTCGCAATCATTACCGTCAGCATTTTTTCATAGATGTGGTGCTGAAAATCATCGGATTCACCCTGGTACCATAAAACGCCTTTCAGTCCAAACGGTGCAATGGGTTTCAGCATGGTATGGAACACCCCGCAGGGGCGATAGGAATAATACTTGCCAAATGGCTCTAAAGGTATCTTTGTGCCGTTTTCCTCAATGTAAGTGGTTATTTGCTCTACATATCTCTGCCACTTAGCTGCGTACTCCGCCTCATCGACCTTGCTAACCTTTTCCGCAAATTCCTCATACAGCTGATAAAGCTCAGAATGCTCGGCCATTACTTTTTCATCAATCCAGCAGGCAGCAGATTTGCCGCCCCAATTGCAGTTGATGATGCCGATGGGAATGTTTTGGCTTTCATAAATATCCTTGGCAAAGTAATAGCCAATTGCCGAAAAGTTTTTCACATTCTCAGGAGTGCATTCTCGCCAGGATGTTTTATCCTTGATTTCCCAAATCCCCAGTTCTCCATTTCCACCAACAAAGAGATCCGCATCCTCATAGTGGCGGCACGGCACATCATAGAGACGGATTTCCGGATACTCCGCCTGCTGAAGATCCTCTGCGGCTGTATCCATCAGCCTTAACGGCATCAGCATATTCGACTGTCCGCCGGCTAAGTACACATCTCCCACCAGGATGTTGTCTAGGATGATTTCCTCCTCACCGGAAGCAATCCTCATGGTCAATGGATTGTCGGAATTGTGGATCGGTAATGGTTCAAGGATCAGTTCCCACTGGCCATTTTCCACAACAGCCTGCACCTGCTGGTCAGCAATCGACACAGTAACTAGCTGTCCTTCAATGCCTTTACCCCATACCTTAAGGGGCACGTCGCGCTGCATTACCATATTTTTTTCAAATACACAGGCGATTTGTAGTTGATTGTTTGACAAGGTTAATCTCACTTCCCACTTGTGTTTTTTCCGTTTATATCTCACTACGCTGTAATTCGTTATTTTTTTCCCTAACCCTCTGATAGGTGATTCACATAAAGGAAAAAACCAGCTTGTTGGCTCTAACTACTTAAATTTGTAATTTTGATTACAGGAAGGAATTTCACCCCTAAAACAGAACCTATACTGTCAAACAATTTAGCTGCGGAGTGAAGAGCATGCGAGTAATCTGGCACGCCAATATTGACACATTTTTACAGGAATCACTAGCGTATTTAGAACAAGATGAAGCCCTCAACAACCTGATGCTGGGAATTTCCTTAAGGATCCAAAAAGAACCAAACTATTATCCCCAGGTAGAGAAGGTTACTGTCCATAAGAATGGAGAACTGGTCTTGGCTGCGCTTATGACTGTGCCAGAAAAGCTGATTATCTACGGCGCAGGCGATGTAAATGGCGAAGCGCTGGAAACTTTAGCAGATAGCATTCTGGAGCGGAAGCTAAATCTACCGGGAGTAATCGGTCCCAAGGAATGGGCGCAAAAGTTTGCAGATATTTGGAGTTCCCGCACAAACTGTCCTGTTCGGTTAGAAATAAATCTGCGCGTTTATAAGCTCTGTAAAGTTAATCCTGATGTTATCGGTGCCGGACGCCTCCGGTCTGCAGGCTCTGACGATGTAGAGCTTCTCGCTCGATGGATCGCAGAGTTTCAGAAGGACACCGCCCTCGAACCCAATCCCGATTTGGAAAAATGCCGATTGCTGGCTGAGAGGTTTACTTCTGGAGAACCGCGAGTGTTTTTCTGGGAACACAATGGAAAACCAGTTTCAGTTGCTGCTAAAAGCCGGTCAACCAGAAATGGTGCGACAGTCAATCTGGTCTATACGCCCAGAGAACTGCGGGGGCGGGGCTATGCCTCAAGCTGTGTAGCATCTCTCAGTCAAATGCTTTTAGATTCTGGCTACCAGTTCTGCAGTCTTTTTGCAGATTTGGACTATCCGACCTCCAACAAGATTTATCAAAGCATAGGCTACAGGCCTGTTGGTGATTTCGGCCAATACCGATTTGAAACAAGATCATAAGAAAAACAAAGCCGCCAGTACTGATTTGTTAGTAATCAGCAGCTAAGGCGGCTTTTCTATTTATGTTTCCAGCTAATCCATTAATCTTGCAGCTTCCCGCTCACACTCTTCAGCGGTCTTCAACAGCTCAACAATCTCCTGCCTGGAAACAGCTTCAGTAAGATCAGTTTTTGCTTTCGTTTCAAAAGCTCTCTGCCAGCATTCAAATCCAGTTTTATACAAACCAGCCAGATCTTTTAGGCCATACTTGTCAAAGAATCTCCATGCGTAATGCTTCAGCGCAGCATAGGTTCCTAAATAATACTCCATGTTCCAGGAAAGGTCAGGGTTGAAATCAGCTTCAAAATGTTTGATTAGAGCCGGATAAGCGGCCAATCCGCTCGGGTTCGGACACCAATCATTACCGTTTAGATGAGTCTTTGCTAGTTTTAGGGTATCAGCAATAGTCTCATCCTGTGATTTATGATTCCTGCCGGTAACAGCCAGCACACTAAGAATAGGGATTTCTCGTTTCCCGAGCTCATTATAATCCATTTGTCCTCCTCTGCCGGCAACGTCAAGTACAGCTAACTTCTGCAGCTGATCATCATAACCGATGATCAGTCCCCATTCAGGAAGTCCAATATCCCACCCGATAACAGCTATCCCCATATCAATTGAACTTTTAACCAGTTCAACGGCAGCAAGGCGCCGCTCTTCTGCGATATCATCCTGATTCCACAGCCGCTCTACGTATTGGCAGGATAATCCGCCGCTTTCCACCCATGGCTTCTGCTGCTTAAAACTCCACATACTTGTAGCACTAGGACATAACTCTGGGTCAACCCACATCCGAAAAGCAAAGCCACTCGATGCCACAATATCTTCGGCTAATTCATGATAAGGACTGTGCCTTACCGCTGCAGATAAACACTTAGCAAATGAAAATAGATAGCCGGTAGTATCTCCAACACCTTCCCAGCTGATATTCAGCTTTTTCATACTCCACTCTCCCTGGTTAAATTTGAGAATCAGAAAATTTATTCTTCCAAGTGTTTTGAAATCCTGCAGAAAAACACTTGCATTTCCAAAATCACTGTGATATATTTGTATCAAAGAGTGATGTATTTATCACATTGCAGGGAGGTCAAGAAATGTCGAAGAATGCACTTAACTATATCGGTTTCCTTGGATTTCTGGGCTTTACTGGTTTTCGCTACTTTAAAACCGGTGAACCAACAGAGCTGTGTGGATTTGCTGCCTTTTCGTTCTTCGCGTATTTCTGGATCGCAAAGCTGAGCATCAGCATTCCCGATGAGCGCTACTTAGAAAACGTTCAGAAAGCTAAAGCTTTTATCGGCAATGTGGCTCTGGTGGAAATGGCAGTGCTATTTGTGCTGTCTGTGCTGTTATCCCAGTTTATGGAAGTGCTCATCTTCGGAATCGCAGTTGTGTTTTCATCGCTGGTCCTAGGTTACGCGATCAAACTATATCAATTGGAAGAAAAGTGATGCAGGATGTCTAAGTTCATTTGTCATCTAAAGAAATACCGGCAGCTGGCAGGTCTGACTCAAGAGGATCTAGCAGAAAAAGTGAAGGTAAGAAGGGAAACTATTGTCCGGCTTGAAGCGGGTAAATACAATCCATCGTTAAAGCTGGCCATCGATATTTCCAGAGCAGTTAATGCTCCAATTGAGGAGATTTTTGTTTTTGAGTAACTGCATTTCGCAAAACCACCGCCAAGGTGGTTTTGTTATTTTATATATCACTCTTTGAGGTTAACATAAAATCATATGACATTCTTGACGCATTATGTTATTTTTAGTATCATTAGATTGCCTAAGGGCATAATATAGATTGAAAGGAGGCCAAACATTGAAGGAACTTTCAACCACAACGCTTGCTAGAACCATAAAAAATAAGCGCGAGGAAAAAGGATTAACTCAGGAAGGATTAAGCAATCTTACCGGAATTAATAGGGCCATAATCAGCCGCATTGAAAGAGAAGACTTCATCCCATCTATATATCAGCTTCAAGCCCTTGGTAGAGCTCTTGAATTCGATATCACATCGATGTTTTTAGAGACCCAAGAAAACAACGCATTCATTGCGCTTAGAAGCCAAGCTTTGAGTGAAAAAGAAAAAGAAGGTGTAGAAAGGCTTTTCAAGATGATGATAGTCCTAAGACAGCAAATACTGCTGAGGAGGAAGTTTGAAAATGAGGCTAGACAGAATCCATGATGAGCTTCAAATCGCATCCATAAAAAAGCTAGCCGAAGAAAAGCGGTGTGCTTTGGGCTTTGTTGGTGCAACCCCAATTGCTAGCGAAATCTTTAATATTCTGGACAAATTGGAAATAATCCTCTTGGAGTATCCGATAGAGTCAGATAGGGAACAGCCATCTTTTTGTGCCGCCCTAATGTATTCCAAACAAGGCGAAGAGGAGCTAGTCTTCATTGGTCTGAACACTGCGATCTATTTCGATAAACAGATTTATGCAATTGCCCATGAACTTTACCACTTCTTCACTAAAACGGGTTCCCAATTTGGACGAGTAGACAGGGAAGACGATCTGGTCGAAGTTCAAGCAAACTACTTTGCAGAAGAGTTTCTTTTACCTGAGCGAGCCTTGACGAACACCATTATTGAGGAGTTCAAAAGTTCTTCGCTTCGGAATCTAAAAATGAAAACACTGCTCCGATTTATTGCGCGACTGCAGTGTACCTGGTGGCTCCCATACGATTCGATAATCGCAAGACTAAAACAGATAAATGCAATTAATGAGAATCAATACCTAAGCTTGTTCAGCATCGACCCTAGGGATATGAATGGGGAATACGGAAAAGTAGGTCTAGCTATGAATAAAGAAATTTTCATTAAGCTAAATAGTGCTAACCATAACATCAATGCATCTCCGAAGAGTATCGAGATAATCGTGCGCAATTTCGAGAACAATCTGATAGACGAAGATGACTTTGCCGATATTTTAAGCGTTTTCGAAAAACACCCAAGTGATTTTGGGTACGATTACACCGTTTCTGAAGACGATTTAGATGAATTTGATTCCTTTTTCAACGGGAGGTAGTTCATGTTTGTTGATCTATCGTCCGAGAACCCAGCTCTAGAAAGTATTTTCGATGATCCCACCAGATCGGCGTCCACCAGCTAGGAAAGCTTTTGATTTTCAGCTGTTTCAAAGTATTTGGCTAGACCCGATTTTCAACGCATTCCCCAAATTAGCTATACACGAAGCTGTCTATGATGAACTTATTTCACCATCAGTAGAATCGTATGTTCAGGAAAAATTGCAGGCTGTTCCGCCCCGCTTAATCATTCATAGCGATTCAACCTTAAACAAAACCGAAAAAATGTTGCGTGTCTCTATCGAAAAAAGAATCTACCCTTTAACTAAATATGATCCAATATTAGACAATAGAGACGACAGAGGCGAGGTAAAAACTCTCGCTTACATCGCAGTCAAGGAGCTTATTTATTACCTTTACACAAAGAATCTCAGTGATAAGCAAGCCTTAAAATATTTATATAGATATCAGTATCATTTAACGAAGCGTGAAAAACTAACTAATCCCAACTGGAATGAGTTCGTTGACGATATGAACGACCTGTACCAAGCGTTTCTAAAAAATAAGTAAGCTCCCCCACCTTTTGGCAGGAGAGCAGATATTTCCACTTATTTCTTTAATTCCCAATAGCAGCGCTTCGGAGAAACAATCTTCTCTTCTTTTTTAAGCTTGTTCATAGCCTTATCAACTTCTTTTTTATCTAGGCCGGTTGCTTCCACAACTTGTCCAGTTCTTACCGGCTCTTCCGCTTTCTCAAAGAACTCTAAAACAGCTTGATATGCATCCATCAAAAATTCCCTCCTAGATTCTATGTATACATCAATTTTAACCTATATTTGATTCTATGTCCAGACTTATTAGGAATGTTTATCAATAATTCCGTCTGCTTAGATAACCATAGCTTTTCCAATCTGGATTAGCAGTATCCTCCGCTGCCTGAGGTTAACCTGCCACCTTCTGCTGTTAATCACATGCTTTGCCATCTGTCATCAGCTCTTATCCTAAAAAGTTGATGACAATACCTATAATACCTTAATTATCATCGTCAGAACTAAAATTTAACTGTTCCTGGGTGTACTCGCGCAAAATCTCACTCTTCCGCACCCTGCTGGATTGAATCTCTTTCACAAGTAATCTGCGGCCTTCATCGGTAAGTCCTGCTATTTCAACCCTGCTGCCTATAACATGCCTTTCATATTTAGCTTTCTCTTCAAGGTTATCCAGCACACTCCCGAACCACTTTTTCGCTTCACGGATCAAGTAGCGCTTGGTATCGCGGCAGCGCCAAATATCCCAAACTATTACAGCTCGCTTCCAAACCTGTTCTAGATCAATAACCATCGGTTCTTGGGTCAAGATCCTAGGTATGCTCGCCATCAAAGAAGTCCTAAACCTTTCTTGAAGCCTAATTTTTGCTTCTTTATTCGGGGTTGACACGGTAATATCAACCGGAATCAAATCCAACAGCGGCTGGGCTCTGCCCTCCAAAACTCGCTTAGCTCCACAAAGCTCAGGATTATCGAAGCAGGGAGCTTGTCCAAAATTAATATACACTCCATCGTCTTTTTGAATCAGTCCCCAAGTATCAAAATCATTGGCAGTACAAGCTGCTTGTTCAATTGCTACAGTTAGTTCATGAAGGGTTACGCTAAGTGGCTCCCTGTCATCATCATTAACAACATAAACAAGATGGCTTGACCACTTATCTTTACGCAAACCAGCCGCAGCATCCCGCAGAATATCTCCCTGCATTACAAGCAGTCCAACTGCCTGTTTTGTTGGTTTGATCGAGTCTAGACCAAAACCACTTTTTTTACACTCTACCAGCACAAATTGATCTTCTCCGGAGCGTTTCAGCATCAGATCTGGTGCAACCGATTGATTGCTTCTAATACCCTTCTGACGCAATTTTTCTGCAATTTCCTGGCTCAAAGTCAGTTTAGGACTGATCCAATGCGCTTTAAACCCAGCATCATGTAAAATCGGCGTTATTCTTCCTCCGGCAGGCTGCGGTAGTGATAACCACAGCATGAGATTAAGTTGAAAAAGAGGATCGCCGATCAAATCAGTCATCAGGCTCACTCCTTTCGCCAACCAAATGATGCCTGATAATATCCTGATACAAAACATCACCAACATAGACCTCAATATCCGGTTCCAGCATCTTCTGGATATTGGTAACCAGCCGATGAATTGTATTACCACAGGTACCTTGGGGTAGGACAGCAATAAACCGGGATGGAGTCATCTCTAAGTAAATCTCCTGCCACAAGTGCAGATCTAAACCGTAAATATGAACCAGTTTCTCATTAATCCAAATCGGATTTCCCCAAAAGCGAAACGGACCATGCCCCCGCTCAAATGTATAATCTATAAAATGATGGAACTTCATAAGCAGCAGCGGCTCATTAAATACAATTGTAACAGGCACTCCCCGCAGCTGGTAAACCTCTCCGCCTACCGACAGATGATTCTTTTCTGCTCCAAACCACACCGTTTCTTCCAAATATCCAGTTATTGCTCCATACTTGTCACAGACATCAAGAATCTGCTGGCGGTGGTCTAAGAAGTTGTTGCTGCGGTTGGTCACCTTGCCGTCATAATAAAAGTCATGACCACCAGCGCCGCTTATAGCCGGAAGTCTCAGTGCATTAATTGAATTAAAAGGCTTGAATATTTTCTGCAGCTGAGGAAGTATCTCATAAAGCTTGGACTTAGGCATACCTAAATTTGCACTGCCGCTTTCTAATTCAACCAGCAGCTCATCTAGATCATCCGGAGATTCTATGTGCTCATCGACAGTTTGTCTGCTGTGAAACCGATCCTGAAAATCAAAGCTGATTCTAATGTAGCGGTGGTCTTGGTGACTGGGAACAATCCATGACTCCCAGATATTCTTAAACATAATTCCGGACAGCCACAATTGGTCTAGATAAACCGAACCTCTAACCAGCTGCGACACAAACTGATCTGACTGATCAGTCTTTTGAGCTGTGTAATACAACCAAAAGCGACCGCTGATTTTTTCCAGATAACCCTGTACTTCCCCCCAGTTTGAACGGACAATCAGAGTTTCTTCATCAATTTCATCCACATGACATAAACCTCTCTGCTCAGAAAAGATATCAAGGGAATTGATCCTACTGCTCCCGTTGTCAAAAAAAGTTTCAATTACATAGGTCTTTAGAAGCGGTGCTCTAGTCTTTTTCGCATCAATCTCTGTACTCCTATCTTCTGAGTAATCCATCAGATACTGAATAAGTCCATCTCTGGTTCTTACCTCTTTCAACCCAGTCACCTCCTTGTCCTTATTTCAATTATTTTAGCGAACCAAGTCGTGTTTTTACATAATTTTATCACACATTTTACAATGTCACAAACGCCATTTATCCCGAATACATTGAACTCCCACTACTATTCCCCTTCATCCACAGTTTTACAGCACATGTGTTTGGTTTATAGAGTTAAAATCACAGCTCTCTTTACCAAGACAGCTGTGATGTTAGCTTTATGGGAATAAATCAAACCCCGCATTAACTCCGATCCGGAAGCTCGGTTTAACTGTTCCGGAGGTAGGAAAGATCATATCGATTACCACTTCACTCGGTACAGACAGCCTATTTGTAGCTCTTAGCTGAGTTCCCATCGTAAAGCGGAGAGCAAATGCGCTGTAGGAAGATCCGTCCACAGAATCGAGCGGAAAGATATAGCCTACCCCTGTGCCGATATATCCGGTGGATGAGCGCTGCACGCCGTTAAAGGCAAACATCATTTCCCGAGTTGGTTCGAAATCAACATCAATCGTCATCAAGCCATTGGTCAGCAGTGAGCTAAAAAATGTGCTGATCATAGTCAGTGGATTCGAAGGTTCTGATGCCAAAGCAGCCGGTGATGTTTGCGTTTGGGATTGGCTGGTTTTCGGCTGCGATTGTTCAAGTGATGGCGTTAACCTCAGACCTAAGCTGATCGGCCGTCCTTCAATGCCCTCACGCTGAGTCAGCAGTGTGCCGATTCGGAAACCCAATGTCGGGGGCACTACCGTGACTGTCATGGTTGCCGGCGGACCGGAGCGGGTTGTGCCGCTGATTCCCCGCACAGTTATGGTTGCTGTTCCGGGCTGCAGTCCTGTCAGCACTCCCTTTTCATTAACTATTACTTTTGCTTCATCGCTGGACACATACAGATAGTCCGGATCGGCAATGGGACGCCCTAAATTATCCAGGGCATAGGCTACAATCTGATGGGAAGCACCTAAGTTCAAGCGAATTTGATTCGGCGAAAGAAATACCTGGTCGATTGGCCGCTCCACGACCTGGATATCTGCTGGATATAAGTAATTTAAGAGGTTGTCGATCTGCGCCGGTGTATCAGTAGCTTTTGCCGCATCTACCATGGCAGAACCAACTAAACTAGTTTCACCATCAACCAGCATAAAACGCTGCACTCCGATTACCACAGTATTCTGCAGCATCGCGATTGATCCAGTAATTACCTGATCAATCTGATACTGCCGCAGCAGTAAATCAGCCTGCTCGTATGGAGAAAGCTGTGCTAAATCGATATCGGGAGCTAACACTTTCTCATATAAAGTGATCTCATCGAGTACTTCAAACTGCCCATATTGAACTAACCGTGATGTCACTCCCAAAGCTACAATCCGAGAAATACTCACTAAATCCGCTTTCCCAACCGCAACCGGATCCATGAGGTTTCCCTGGCCATCATAAGCTTGCAGATTAAGCACGGCTACTTTTTCTTGAGCAGATACACTGCCTGCAGCAACAGCGCAGATCAGAATGGATAATATCAAAAGTTTGACATATTTCCCCATTATCTCACCCCTCTCACCGCTTAAATTCTCCACAGCATCCTTTCATCCTCTGCATTAATCCAAAACTTTCTGTCGTGGTTAGTATATGCTTCGCAGTAAGCCCCTGAAAATGGGCATACAAAAACCGGCAGACTAGCAAGCCTGCCGGTTTTTGTGAAAGTAGTGTCACTAGGCGCCGCGTAAACTGACTCCGTCTGAATACTCTAACGAGCAATCTGTTACCAAGGAGTTCAGCTACACGTTTCCTTTGTGGGTATATATTTACTTCGCTCTCTGTTTAAATATTCCTGCATCTCAAATCTATTTTGCCAATATTCATGCCATTATATTCTTCTGTCTGATAATTCTAACGCTAACAAATGCACAAAAGCACAAAAAGAACCCTGCAGGGCTAATTTTCACAATTTACCATGCAGGGTTAACTAGCCTAAATCAAGCTGTTACCGTCTGGTTATGCACGCATGCTTGCATTTATCCGGAAACTTCATGGAAGATGTAATATCTGTCCAGTTTTTAAAGTCCTTGCTCACCATGCATCTGTAAATCCCTTCTCCAAAGGCATCGTAAAATACGTAGAACTGATCATTTTCCCGAATCAGCATCGGTCCTTCGGAGCGCCAGTTAGTGAGAATCGGAGAAATCTGCTCATATGGACCTTCGAATTTCTCGGCAATGGCTGTTCTAATGGCGCTGTAGGGGCTTCCCGGCTTATTAAAATCGCGTTCATCTTTAAATGCCATATAGTACAACCCGTTGTATTCCACAATCGATGAATCGATTACGGGATAACCGGGATCAAACAGCAGCTTTGGTTCGGAGAAGCTCATTAAATCATCGCTGACAGCATACCAAATGCGGATGCTGTCTACCCGATCCCCTTCGTTTTTGGATTTAAAGCTGGTAGACCAAACCAGGTTGAACCGCTGGCTTTTCTCATCCCAGTAGCATTCCGGAGCCCAGCAGTTATGGACATCATCATTGCCTGG
>FZPS01000062.1_pt4364 | contig 14273 bp, 10 predicted proteins | sample 1817821 | NCBI WGS metagenome assembly FZPS01 (sample SAMEA104158645, study PRJEB21678) | metagenome | place: Germany | collected 2015-04-21 | reverse complement strand
GGTGGGAAAATGACAAATCCAATAGTTGCAATTGTAGGAAGGCCTAATGTGGGCAAATCCACCCTATTTAATCAGCTTGTTGGACAAAGAATTTCTATAGTTGACGATCAACCAGGGGTTACCAGGGATAGAATTTATGCTGATACTGAATGGCTGGGCAGAAAAATTACCTTGGTGGACACAGGTGGGATAGACGTAGAAAGTCAAGATGAGTTAATGGTTCAGATGAAGCAGCAGGCTAATGTAGCTATTGAGACATCAGAAGCAGTTATATTCCTGGTTGATGGCAAAGAAGGTATTACTCCCGCAGATCAAGAGGTAGCCAACCTATTAAGGATAGCTAACAAACCAGTTATTTTGGGAGTTAATAAAATAGATGCTCCCCATGAGGAAGATATGATATATGAGTTTTATAATCTAGGTATAGGGGACCCTATTTCTATATCAGCATCCCATAAAAGAGGTTTGGGAGATCTTTTAGATGCAGTGATAGAGCATCTTCCCCAGCATGAGATGCAGGAAGAGGAAGATGATGTAATTAAAATTGCTGTGCTTGGAAAACCTAATGTAGGAAAATCCTCTATCGTGAACAAACTCTTAGGGGAGGAAAGGGTAATTGTCAGTAACATACCCGGTACTACCAGGGATGCAATAGATACTCCCTTTGAAGTTGATGGACAGAAGTACATTATAATCGATACTGCTGGCATAAGAAGGAAGAGTAGGATAAATGAGGAACTAGAGAGGTATAGTGTAATTAGAGCTTTGGCAGCTATCCGCAGATGTGATGTGGCACTTCTAGTTATTGATGCCACTGAGGGAGTAACCGAACAAGACGCCAGGATAGCTGGTCTTATACACGATGAGGGAAAAGGCTGCATTGTTATCATGAACAAATGGGATTTAGTGGAGAAAGATACCAACACTATGAACCAATATAGGAAGCAATTAATGAATGATTTAGCATTTATGCAGTATGCGCCTAGCCTGTTTACTTCGGCCCATACGGGACAGCGGCTGAATAGGATAATTGAAATGGTTAATGAGGTCTATGTCCACTGTACCTTTAGAATTTCTACTGGGGTATTAAATGATTGTATTGCCGACGCTGTAACTTTTACAGAACCACCAACAGACAAGGGCAGAAGGCTAAAAATTTATTATGGAACACAGGTAGCTGTAAAGCCTCCAACTTTTGTCCTATTTGTAAATGATCCAGATTTAATGCATTATTCATACCTAAGGTACTTAGAGAATCAGTTTAGAAAGAGCTTTGGGTTGGAAGGTACACCCATAAGATTCATTTTAAGGGAAAGAAAATCCAACTGAAATGAGAGGGGAGCTATATAATGAGGTATATTCTTATAGCTTTAATTGGTTATTTACTGGGGAATATTTCTTCATCCTATCTCGTGGGTAAGCTTATGGCTAAGATCGATGTGCGAGAGCATGGTAGTGGAAATCTAGGTGCTACCAATGTATATAGGGTGTTGGGCTTAAGAGCTGGTGGTATTGTTTTTTTAACTGATACACTTAAGGGTCTGTTAGCTACTTTAATAGGAATATGGTTAAAAGGTGATATTGGAGGATTGGTAGGAGGTATAGCGGCAGTTGCCGGTCATAACTGGCCTTTCCTGTTAGGATTTAAAGGTGGAAAGGGAATTGCTACTTCTTTTGGAAGTATTGTCATACTTTTTCCCATTATCTCCCTGATACTCTTTATCGTGGAATTGTTGGTCATTGCTTTTACTGGTTATGTATCCCTGGCTTCAATAACTGTGGCAGCACTGTTTCCCATACTGGTTATTGTCTTCAGATATAGTATAAAACATATAATCGGAGCTTTTATTCTGGCGATCTTAGCAATATATAGGCATAGGTCCAATATCTCTAGATTATTAAAGGGACAGGAGAATAAGATAACATCAAGGAAAAACGGAGTAGGGAGATTAAGATGATTAAAAAAGCTTCTATCATTGGTGCAGGCAGTTGGGGTACTGCTCTTTCAATATTACTTGCCAATAAGGGTATAGAGGTAAATCTTTGGGTATATGAGGAGGATGTTTTTAATCAGATTAATAAAACTAGACAAAATCTGCGATATCTTCCAAATATATCTTTACCATCTAATATCCAAGTCTTTAATGATAAGGAACAAGCTATTAGGGGTACAGATCTTATAGTGTTGGCTGTGTCATCCCAAGCGGTGCGAAGTGTTGCTTCTGATATTAGAAGTTATGTACCTGAAGAAGGTATTGTAGTAAATGTTGCTAAGGGATTGGAAGTAAAGAGCTTAAAAAGATTATCTCAAGTTATAGAAGAGGAAATTCCCCAATGCAAAATAGCAGTATTATCTGGACCAAGTCATGCAGAAGAAGTGTCAAAAGGGATACCTACTGCTGTAGTTAGTGCAGCCAAAGAACAAAAGGTTTCGGAATTTGTTCAGGATGCATTTATGTGCCCCAATTTTAGAGTATATACCAATTCAGATTTGGTTGGCGTTGAGTTGGGTGGAGCGCTGAAAAATATAATTGCTCTTGCAGCAGGGGTAAGTGATGGGTTAGGTTATGGTGATAATGCTAGAGCAGCGTTGACTACCAGAGGGATTGTAGAGATTACTCGATTGGGACAGGCTATGGGTGCATTGCCTAGTACCTTTGCAGGACTAACAGGTATTGGAGACCTTATTGTTACCTGTACAAGTATGCATAGCAGAAACAGGCGTGCAGGCATATTAATAGGTCAAGGAAAATCTGTACATGATACCATTAATACTATTGGAATGGCTGTAGAAGGAGTAAAAACCTGTCAAGCTGCCCATGAACTAGCAAAAAAGGTTGGAGTGGAGATGCCCATAACTGAACAGTTGTATTATGTTCTTTTTGAAGGGAAGAATCCAAAAGAAGCTGTTGAGGATCTTATGTTGCGTAATAAAACCTTTGAGAGTGAAGAAGGACTTAATAAATGGCTGTAATTTTTGATGACAACCTGTCATAAACCTTTTCCCCTGACAATATACATTACTATAGATATATGTATGTTGAGATTGTAATGCAATGAATTTGCAATCTAATAACGGGGAGGGAAAAGGTGATGGAGAAATTCGACTTGTATCGGGATATTGCCGAGCGCACCGATGGTGATATATACATTGGGGTGGTGGGTCCGGTAAGAACAGGCAAATCCACTTTGATAAAGAGATTTATGGATTTACTGGTTCTCCCCAATATGGATAATGATTATAAAAGGGAGAGAGCTATAGATGAGATGCCTCAAAGTGGGGCTGGGCGTACTATTATGACTACTCAGCCCAAGTTTGTTCCTGATGAGGCTATAGAGATAACTATCCGCGAGAATGCAAACTTAAAAGTTCGCATGGTAGATTGTGTAGGCTATTTGGTAAAAGGAGCCATAGGCCATATGGAGGGTGATAGCCCAAGGATGGTCCGCACTCCATGGTTCGATTACGATATATCCTTTGAAGACGCAGCTGAACTAGGAACCAGAAAGGTTATTACGGATCATTCTACTATTGGTTTAGTAGTTACTACTGACGGTAGCATAACTGATATTTCCAGATCAAGCTATATAGAAGCAGAAGAGAGGGTAGTTAATGAACTAAAAGAGCTTGACAAACCCTTTGTAATTATTCTCAATTCAAAAAATCCATCTGCTCCAGAAACTATAAATATGCGTGAAGCCTTAGAGGAAAAATATGATGTTCCTGTGCTGTTGTTAGATGTGTTAAATTTAACTTTAGAGGATATAGATGATATTCTCAGTAATGTACTTTTTGAATTCCCATTAACCGAGATTCGAGTTGATATTCCCAAATGGGTCCAGAGCCTTGATGATGATCATTGGTTAATTGATCATATATTTCAATCCGTTAAAGGATTTACCGAACAAGTATCAAGAGTAAGGGATATAGACAGAATAAAGGATACTCTTGAGGATTCAGACTATGTTGAAAAACCGAGCATATCTGAAATAAGTTTAGGAGATGGCAAGGTTAAGGTGAATATGAATACAAAGCCAGGCATGTTCTATAAGGTACTTGGAGAGACCTGCGGGTACAATATAGAAGGAGATTACCAGCTTATTGGGCTCATGAAAGAGCTAACCTTTGCTAAAAGGGAATATGATAAGGTAGCCCAGGCACTGGAGGATGTAAGAACTACTGGTTATGGAACTGTACCTCCCACCATGGAAGAGCTTATATTGGAAGAACCCGAAATCATCAAGCAGGGAGGCAGGTTTGGAGTACGCCTAAAAGCAAGTGCGCCATCCCTACACTTTATCCGGGCTGACGTACAAACAGAGGTATCTCCAATAGTAGGCAGTGAAAAGCAGAGCCAAGAATTAATCAACTATTTACTTGATGAGTTTGAATCTGATCCTACAAAGCTTTGGGAGTCCAATATATTTGGAAAATCTCTGCATGAGCTGGTAAAGGAAGGCCTATCCAACAAACTAATGAGGATGCCAGAGGATGCACAGTTTAAGATTCAAGAGACATTACAGAGGATAATAAACGATGGTAGCGGAGGTCTTATCTGCATAATATTATAAAGGAAATAATACATAATGAATCGTCAGCATCGCTGACGATTTTTATTGTCCGGAACAAAAAATGCAAGGATAGTTTACATCCTTGCATTAAGGTTTCAAAGCTTATTTTATTCCTGTTCTCTATAAGAATTATAAATCCTAATAAGAAGCTCATCTACTTCATATTGGAGATTTGCTATCTGTTCTTGAATGCTTCCCTCAATCTTCTTTAGCTCTTCTAGATATTCTTCTTTTTCTACAAGGGCGGCTTCAAGAAGATTTACGCTTATACTTTTCATATGCCAAGCCCTCCTTTTTATTCTTGCTTATTTATACCCACGCCAAAAAGAATGAAACACATTTATTGCTATATAATATGCTTTACATTGGAACTCTATGATAAAATAGCATATATTGATTGTAATAATAATTAGTGATAATATTTAATTATCTTGTCTTAATGGGAGGAAATATGGAAAAAAAGAAATGGACACTATTATATATAGCCTTGAATATTTTGGTAATAGTATTGATAGGAGTTTTAGATCCTGAGATTAAGGAAATAGATAAAGCATTTAATAGTGTAAGGCTTAGCTGGTTAGTAGGCGGCGTAGCTTTTATGGTCCTATATTGGATAATGGATGGAATCATATTAAATTATACAATAAACTGTATACACAAACAAAAATACTTCTGGAAAAGTTTTAAGGTTGCAGTTATCGGACAATACTATAATGCAGTTACTCCTTTTGCCAGCGGAGGACAGCCTGCACAGGTATATTATATGGCTAAAATGGGGGTATCTGGAGGGTCTGCTAGTTCCATTCTAATAATAAAGTTTTTGGTTTATCAGGTAGTACTTTCTTTATACGGTGCTCTGGCCTTTATATTGAAGGGCATCTATATATACAAATATAATTCTTGGATCTTTTGGTTTTCTGTGGTAGGATTTATTGTCAACGCGGGGGCTCTTGTACTCCTTGTTTTTTTGTCCTTTAATAAGGGTTTTGTAAAAGGCCTGGCTTATAATTTCATTGATTTACTAAATAAAATAAGACTTATAAGGGAGCCAGACAGAACTAAGAAGAAACTTGACTCCCATGTTGAAGATTTTCATATAGGGTTAAGGCTCATTAAGGGCAATACAAAGGCAATATTTAACATGAGCTTAATGACAGCTGTACAACTCCTATTCTTTTTTAGTATTACATTCTTTATATATAAAGGGTTAGGTTTGAATGAGGAGAAGTGGTTTAATATTGTATTGGTACAAGCCCTTTTGTACCTAGCTGTTTCCTTTATTCCTACACCTGGATCTACAGGAGCATCAGAAACAGGGTTTATGATTTTTTTTAGATTTTTCTTTCCAAGCAATCTGATTTTTGTTGCCATGTTGCTGTGGAGAATTATAAGTTATTATTTAAATATTATGGCAGGCATAGTATTTATTTTTGTAGATAGTATGAGCAATTTGATTACATCAAAAACTTCTAGTTAAAAAAAGCAAATATTACCTTAAGCTTGTATCTTAAGGCGATTTAGATGAAATGGTTCATAAAAGCTCTTTATGGGTATGAATAACTATGTTAGACTAATTTAAATCCTTATAAGTAATGAAAATGCTTGTTAGACAATTTAAGAATATTCATATGAAATGTTCCTAAAGGAGGCGATGGACATACGTGCATTATTAGTTATCTTTGGTGGTACTGGAGATTTAGCTCATAGAAAGCTTTATCCTGCTGTATATAATCTATATCTGTCAGGTTTATTGCCTCAGGAATTTGCCCTGGTTTCGGTTGGTAGAAGAGACAAAACTACTTCACAATTTCGCATAGAGGCTGCAGAGTCTATAAAAAGGTATTCAAGAACCAAACCTCGAGCAAAAGAAGAATTAAATGAGGTTGTTTCCCGCTTTTATTATTATCAAACTGATTTTTACAAAGACCAAGGCTATAAAGAACTAGGCGAATTTTTGAGTCAACTGGATGAAAAATATGGAACTGGAGGCAATAGAATCTTTTATCTGGCTGTTGCTCCGGATCATTTTGGTCCTGTAGTAGAGAGAATTGACAGTGCTGGCCTTGCGCCTAATAAAGGTGATTCATGGCAGAGGGTAGTAATAGAAAAGCCTTTTGGTAAAGATCTGATGTCAGCAACAAAACTCAATGAGGAACTAACTAAAGTTTTTGATGAAGATAATATTTATAGGATTGATCATTATTTAGGTAAAGAAATGATGCAAAACATCATGGTTATACGTTTTGCTAATACTCTTTTTGAGCCAATTTGGAACAACAAACACATAGACCATATACAGATAACCTCCAGTGAGACTGTAGGAGTGGAGAATAGGGGAGGCTATTACGATGGAGCGGGTGCTTTAAGGGATATGATGCAAAATCATATGCTCCAGCTATTAATGTTGACTGCTATGGAGCCGCCTGTTAATCTGGATGATCAGTCAATTAGGGACGAAAAAGTCAAAGTTCTCAAAGCCTTGTCGCCCATGACTCCTGAAGAAGTAGCACAAAATGTGGTTAGAGGCCAGTACGGACCTGGATATGACGCAGATCGTCATGTAGTAGGTTATCGACAGGAAGAGAGGGTAAACCCCCAGTCCAATACTGAAACCTATGTAGCCATGAAAGTAATGGTAAACAACATACGATGGGCGGGAGTACCTTTTTATTTGAGAACCGGCAAAAGGATGCCTTGTAAGACAACCGAGATTGCTATTCAGTTTTCAAAGCCACCGGAAGTCCTGTACTTTAAGGAGTTTCAAGGGTTGGAATCAAATTTATTGGTTATAAAGATTCAACCCAGAGAAGGCGCTTTTTTGCAGTTTAATGCAAAGAAACCCGGCGCACGGAATGAAATTATATCTGTAGCCATGGATTTTTGTCAAAACTGTCACGTAGATGCGGAGTCGGTAGACGCTTATGAAAGATTGTTGTATGATGTATTAAGAGGTGATTCGACTCTCTTTACCAGATGGGATGAAGTAGAATATTCATGGAGATTCATAGATAGTATTGCCAAGGTTTGGGAGAACACAACTCCCGATTTTCCTAATTACGAGGCAGGAAGCTGGGGACCAGAAGAGGCAAGACTATTAATCGAAAGAGATCAGAGAATTTGGAGGGATGTTTGTGACTATTATTGATATATCTATGCCAATCCATGTTGACATGCCAGTCTATAAGAATAGAGAAGAAAAGCGCCCAAGCATCCAAGTACTTCGAGACTTTAGCAGCGGCAGTGTTTATGAAAGCAGGCTATCAATAGAGATGCATACTGGTACCCACATAGATGCTCCACTGCACATGATAGATGGCGGGGAAGATTTGACGGTATATCCAATCGATAAGTTTGTATCCCCTTGCAAGGTATTGGATTTAACCCATGTAGATAAGGCTATTACAAAGGATGATTTAATTAATAGAGATATTGTATCCGGAGAATTTATTCTGTTTAAAACCAAAAATTCCTGGGATGAGGAGTTTAACGCCAAATTTATCTATTTGGATAAGAGCGGAGCTGAGTATTTGGTAGAAAAAGGAGTAATAGGTGCCGGTATTGATAGCTTAGGTATAGAGAGAAACCAGCCCAATCATGAGACCCATAAAACCCTTCTGGGTAACAAGATTATGATATTAGAAGGTTTGCGGCTAAGGCATGTGGAGGAAGGTCCCTACGTTCTAATTGCAGCACCTTTGAACATTCTGGGAGTAGAGGCTTCACCTGTTAGAGCATTTTTAATGGAGAGGAATTCTCTAATAATATGAGAGTACTTTTGACTACCCTAAACTCAAAGTTTATTCATAGTAATTTAGCGTTAAGATATTTGAAGGTTAGCTGCAAGAACTTACCAGTCAATCTTGTGATAGATGAATTCACCATAAACGACCATATGGAAGACATTATTGGGAATATATATAAACACAGTCCGGATATTATAGCTTTTTCCTGTTATATATGGAATATAAGGGAAACTCTGATGATAGTGGAGTCCCTAAGGAAGGTTTTGCCTAATTGCTTAGTCATCCTTGGAGGACCGGAAGTATCCTTTGACAGTGCATCTTTGATGGAGCAAAACCCTGATGTGGATATTACAGTAAGAGGAGAAGGAGAGATAACCTTTCCTCTTCTGATTGAAAGTATAATAATGAATAAGTCTTTAGCAGATTTGGATGGCATTACATTTAGACGCAATGATAAAATTATTGTAAATAGGGACAGAGAACTAATTAAGGATTTGGACACCATTCCCTTTCCCTATGAGGACGGCTTTGAGGGACTGGAAAACCGGATAATTTATTATGAAACAACCAGAGGTTGTCCCTTCCAGTGTCAATACTGCCTTTCTTCCACAAGTCAGGGAGTTAGATATTTCTCCTTGGATAGAGTAAAAAGGGATATAAAAACCTTTATAGATGCTGGCATACCTCAGGTTAAGCTTGTAGATAGAACTTTTAATTGCAATCCAAAGAGGGCAAGGGAAATATTCAAAATTATTATGGATATGGGAGGAAACACTAATTTTCATTTTGAAATGTGTGGTGATCTATTAGATGATGAAACCTTGTATGTATTAAAGGATGCACCTCCCGGACTTTTTCAATTTGAGATCGGAGTTCAGTCTACCCGAGAAAAAACCTTGGATTTAATAAAGAGAAAAACTGACTTTTTAAAGCTTTCAAAATGGGTTAGACAACTACAGGAGTTTAGAAATATCCATCTGCACCTGGATTTAATTGCTGGTCTTCCAGAGGAGGATTATCTGTCTTTCCAAAGATCCTTTAATGATGTCTATGATTTGAAACCTGATAGACTACAACTAGGCTTTTTGAAACTCCTTAAAGGATCTGGCATAAGGGTAAATGCAGATCGGTGGAATTATAAGTTTACATCCTATCCTCCCTATGAAGTACTTGAAAATAGGGATATAACTTACGTAGAAATATTAAAACTAAAAGCTGTAGAGGAACTTGTAGAGAAATATTATAATACTCATCGATTCGAGAGTAGCCTTAATTATCTGGCCAAGTTTTTTGACAGGGATTACTATAAGTTATATGATAGACTGGCACAGTATTGGGAAGAAAATAGCTATGATAAGATTTCCCATAGCCACATTAGACTATATGAAATTCTCCTTGAGTTTGGACTTAGCTTAGAAGGATTAGATCATAATTTCTTTAATGATTTAGTAAAATTTGACTATGTATCCCAGCAAAAACCTTCCAGATACCCAAAGGGTATTGAAGTTAATAATTCACAAGAGCAAAAGGATGCCATTAGAAATTTCTTCAACAGCAAGGTAAATATATCAAAATATTTACCTCATCTTGAAGTATATACTCCCAGTCAAATTTCCCGCATGGCACATATTGAATTTTTTGACAATGATATAACTCAATATCTGGATACAGGTGGTATAATAAAAAAACCTACCGCCATACTCTTTGATTACCATATACCAAATAAGTTGTTTAAGAAAAGTAAAACACAAAAACTAGATTCTCTATTTTAGATAGGGAATCTTTTTTTTGCATTCATTCTTTTTGGATTGAAAAATCTTTTACGGGTATAGTATACTTTATTAGTGAGCCATTAATTGGTATGGGTTCAAACTAGAAAGGATGGGGCAGATGAAGAAGTATGTGCTTATAGTAATTGCAGTAGTTATTTTATCTATTTCCGGCTACGCTGTATATAATTACAACCAAATTAACAATCCCAAGGAACTCTTTGATAATGGGCATGAGAACAAGATAATATCAGATAAGGAAAATGAAAATACTAATATGACTGTAAGCGATGAAATAGATCCCTTTTTGGAGGATGCTTACGAGTTTAAAGACAGGGTTAACTTTTTGTTTCTCGGAATAGATGCCAATAAACAGAGATATAAAACCATGGGTGCCTTTCGAACAGACACCATAATGCTTATTTCCATAGATTTTGATAATAAAAAAGTAGATATAATATCCATCCCAAGAGATAGTTATGTAAAAATTCCAGGAAGAAAGAATAAGGAAAAAATCAATGCTGCTTTTGTAAGAGGTGGAGGATTTGAAGGGCAAGGCTTTGAGAAGACCATGGAAACGGTTAGCAATTTTTTGGGAGGAATCCCTATCCATTATTATATAGGTATAGACATGAATGTGGTTAAAGAGATTGTAGATATCATGGGTGGAGTGGATTATGAAGTAGATGTAAGGGTCAAGGTTGGTAACAGAGTTATAGAAGAAGGTTTTCAGCGTTTGAATGGGCAACAGGTATTAGATTATGCCAGATATCGTAAAACAGCTATGGGAGATATTGATAGAATAGGACGACAACAGAAAATCGTATTGGCTACATTCAATCAACTAAAATCTACTGATCAAATACTTAAGCTCCCTAGATATTATACAGCTGTAATGGAAAAAGTACACACCAACCTAGATATAAAACAGATTGCTGGTTTAGCACTTTTTGCTACCAGAGTAGATTTAGAAGATATCAGATTCCATACAATACCCGGAGGATTCCTGGATATGGATAGAATCAGCTATTGGGGAATAGATGAGTATAAGAAAAAGGAACTAATCAAAGAAATATTTGGAGTGGAAATTGAAATTGATCCTACAAACGATATTAAATATATAAGAAGAGAGCTTGAAGAAAAGGAAAAGGCCTTTAAGGCTGCTGTAGCAAAGGGACAAGAAGTAATAAATGATGCTAACCAGTTAATAGAAAACTATGAAAATATAATCAAAGATCAGCAACGTGAGAAGATTAGATCTTATATTTCTCAGATAAATCAGGCAATAGAAGATGGAGACATTGATGATATTAACAGATTAAGCTCAGAAGCCAGAAAATATATTGCCAGCTTACAAGTTTCTTTAAATGAGCACAATAGGGTCATTCAACAAGCACAGGCTACAATAGATGATATTTCTTCTAAAATTGAGGAATACAAGAGCTTTATTAAAGATCAAGAAAAAGACCAACTTATTAAGAAAATTGATGCTGTCAAACACTCTATAGATTCTAAAGAACTTAAATCCATAATTCAGACTATTGAGGACTTAGAATCATATGCGAAGGATGTTTTTAAATCTTGTCAACAGCGAAAAGAGGCTAAAGAAAAAGAAACTAAAGAAAAAGAAGACAAGGCAATAGCGGAAAGAAATCAAGCGATTAAAAATGCTAACGGAGTAATAAGCCATGTTAACGAACAGATGAGCAAATATAAAGGTATAATTACTGAAGATGAAAGGAGTACTCTTAAAAAGAAAATTGATGCTGTCAATAAAGCTATAAACTCCAATGATACCCAGGCTATAAATAAAGCTGCTGAAGATTTGAAGAATACAGGAACAGATATATTTAATCTTTGTGAGAAACGAAAGCAAGAGGAAGCTAACAAGGAGAGTAAACAAGATTCTGCAGAACAGAATGATAATACGGAAGGTAATCAGGAAGATCCCCCAGAACAAAAGGAAAGCAAAAAAGCTAGTGATGAAGAATCTAACAAGTAAAGGTAATCAGCAAGTATTCAACAGTTAAATGATACAACAGTAATGAAAGCATCTATAGGATATATATTAGCACCCTGTGGATGCTTTTGGTTTTTTGGAGAAGAAAAAGGGAATAATGATAGAGATAACAATTAAAAGATCATAGGAGGGAAATAATTGCCAATTCGAATACTAAAGAAAGTAATTCTTATAGTCTTTATCTATTTGGTTGTTAGTACTTCTTTTATTTCCTGTGCAGCAGAAGAAGGCAAGGTTATTTTACTGGTTATGGATCGTATCAGTTGGAAGGAGATTTATGTAGCTAATACACCTAGTCTTGACAGAATAATGGATATGGGTGCTATAGGCCTTATGACTACTAATACTGGAGGCAGTCTTTCCCAAATAAATGCATATTTAACTATAGGTAGCGGGGCAAGGGTTGCAGGAGTATCCGGTTCTCAGCAAGCACTTTCCTATGGACATAGGTATAGAGGAGTTATGATAGAAGATCTTATGTATCAGATAACCGGATATGAGATGGTTGAGGGTGCAATAGGTAATCCATTCATATCAAAACTACACCGGGGAAATGCCAATAGACCTTATAGGGTATCCATTGGCGCTCTGGGTACTGCTCTTAGAGAAGCAAGATTAAAGGTGGCTGTTTTAGGCAACTGTGACAATTATAAAAGGTTAGAAGGGGAGGGAGGAGGAAAAAATTTTTTGGTATCAATGATGATGGATGATAGAGGAATAGTATCTTTAGGAGATGTAAGTCAGTCCTTAATTATAGAGGATGCTAACTGGCCTATGGGTATTAGGACTGACTATGATAAAATGTTGGAAGTTTTCAAGAAAATAAAAGACCAGGCTCATGTTATTGCAATTCAACTAGGAGATACTTCCAGAGCAGAGGATTTCCGACACCAAGCCATGGATTCTAGAATTGAATATCATAAAATAAAAGCTATAGAAGCAGGAGATAAGTTTATAGGTAAACTTCTAGATAATCTTGATCCTGCCAAAGATTACATAATGTTGTTGAGCCCAGTACCTCCGGCTGAGGAGATAGGCAATAATAATAGGTTGTCTCCAATAATCATAGCAGGCAAAGAAATAAAAAAAGGCTGGCTAACTTCCGGATCTACCCATAGGGAAGGGGTTGTAACCAATTTAGATATTGGTGCAAGCATATTAAATTTCTTTGGCTTGCATCCTCTTCCTGGCCAGGGAGGAGCACCTATCTATTCTATTACTAGAAATGAGGGAATAGAGGATATTATTAAATTTAACGCAAGACTAGTTAACATATACAATCAAAGACCCTTCCTGCTAAGAAGTTATGTATTTATAATGATACCTATCCTTACTCTGGCAGCTGTATGTTTATTGTTTAAGAGAAAATATCTAAAACTAATGAAACCAATGCTGGTATTTCTCATGGCAATCCCTTTAGTATATCTTATTTTACCCTTATTTCAACAACCACAGCTCTATAAGACTGCCATAACAGCACTAGCACTTAGTGTATTGATAGTCATAATACTATGTCGGGTATTTACTTCAACAATGGATAGGATAACAGTAATTTCTGGTCTAACCACATTTACTCTACTTATAGATCAATGGTTGGGTATGAAACTTATCCAATTTTCACCTTTGGGATATGATGTTATAGCTGGTGCACGTTTCTACGGTATAGGTAATGAATATATGGGAGTGTTGGTAGGAGCAATTTGCTGTTTTGGAGCTGCCCTCATTGAAAAAATTAATAAAAAGAAGAGAATATCTATAATTACTAAGATTGGTATATTGTTAATAGGGATTGTAGCAATTTATACTATGGCTTTACCAAATCTAGGTGCAAATGTGGGTGGGACTATAGCTATATTTATAGCCATTTCTACCACTACACTAATGGTGCAAGGTAAGAAAATCCGTATCCGCAACTTAGCTGCTATAGGTGTCATGGTAATATTAATCCTAGCAGTAGTATTCTACATAGATTCTCTGCAGGTAGTGGATAGCCAGAGTCATTTGGGGCAAACTGTCACTACTATTAAGGAAAATGGGGTAGGTGAACTATTTAATATTTTTTATAGAAAGATCTCCATGAATATTAGGCTCATGAGAACAACAATGTGGACCAGGGTATTTTTGACTTCCCTGGGAGTAATAGTACTCCTTCTTTATCGTCCTGTAGGC
>FZPS01000063.1_pt403 | contig 14274 bp, 14 predicted proteins | sample 1817821 | NCBI WGS metagenome assembly FZPS01 (sample SAMEA104158645, study PRJEB21678) | metagenome | place: Germany | collected 2015-04-21 | reverse complement strand
GATATTCTTTTGGATTATCATTCTCACAATCTAATTGTATTACTCTATCAACAATAGTTTCTAGAGGATCTGGATTATACCAAGGTTCTTTAATAGTAAGATATATAATTTTTCTTGTGCTTTGCCGCTCAGCCATTTCTTTTAGCATCTGAATCTCTTTTTCACTTTTTGTAACGCTTTGAATTGGCCATATTATCATAAAGTCAAATACATAATTATCATATTTTTCCCTATTACTCTTAGTGGTTAGATTATTAAAATAAATTGTAAGATTTGATAGTTTCATTCCTTGTCCATATTTCTTCGGCACTTTCACTTTGTAAAGCTCTGCACATCGAAAGAAATTTTCCATTCCATCTTTTGTTGTATGAATTAAATTAATTAATCCTTTCAAGTTCCCTTGAGAATTCAAAGCTTTAAGAAGAGCCTGATGCTTTTCCTTGTCAGCAATACCTCGTAGTAATAATGTTTTTTCTGTTTCATTGTCCAAGAAATCAATGATTCGATCATATGCATTTTTTACGTCGGACATATTATTCACCCCTTCATTTAAAATCACTATTTGTTTTTTGAATATACCCAAAATAAAATGCTATCTGTTAGTCTCAAACAAAACAACGCATCTTCAATTGTTGGCGATTCAATAGTATTCTCATTCCTATGGGTCCCGTAATCAGACATCATAGAGTAAATCATATAAATTGTTTTGGTCTTTGTCAGCTTTCCATCTTTATTTTCATTAAAGAAATCTGCTAAATCTTCTTTTTTCAGATCTGACTTAAGAGACCTATCTAAGTCAGCGACCGTTGCAGTTGCACTATCTCCGCTAGTGTTAAATACACCTCTCATCCACTTTGCGAAATTTTCAGTCCCCTTATATTTTTGAAATATACTTACTATACTTGTCCTACATGATTCAATACAAGCTCCTGAATGCCCTTGTGTATAAGCATCAATTGCGGATTTGTAAGCATCATATACTTCTTTGTGGTTACTTTTTATCCATGATTCAACAGAAAACATCTCACTTACTCTGGCAAAATCACTTTCCATGCAAGCAGAAACTTTAACTTTATCAAATTCAATGCTTATACTTAACCCTAAAATCTCGTATAGTTTAGCTAGTTCTTCAAAGTCTTCATCGCTTTCTTCAGAAATATATCTTACATTGAAAGATTTAGTTATTTCTTTTAGCAGGTTGATGATATCCTCATGCCTATTTTCCTTATATAAATCCGAGAAAATACTATCTAAACCTAGAAACACATCGTATTCCTCGTTGTTAATCTCAAATTTGTGTACATAACCTTGATTGTAGAAATAAGGTACTAGGTAATCTATATATTTTTCGTAAAGGTCATTAAGCCCCAAGCATTTTAATCTGGCCTTGAATTCTGAATTGTTCTTTATAAAAAAACCTGGTCTGCTAACAACTTCTGCAATTTTTGAAAGAATTATTTCTTTATCATTCATTTTTTCGCCCCCATCTATTCTTCATTGTTTATTTCTCTTTTAAAGTAGGCAACACCATCTCCAAGTACTCATTCCAATAATCATCATCACCTTCCATATCATGAAGCCAATAGTACATAAACAGAATTTCAAATTCCTGTTTTCTTCCTTTAACGAAAGTTTTTTTAGGCATTTTTCTATACAAAGAGTCAAGATTAAATAGGTTGCTTTTTTGCTTATAATCATAGTCATACTTTCTAAAAGAATATTGACTCTTTTTCCTATGAGACGTAGGCCACATATCTTCACTATCGTAAAACTCATTAATCCAATTATAGGCAAATGCAGCAAGATTTACTTGATGCTTTGTCCATGTATTTTCAAGCCAATCACTAATTTCTTCACATATTGTTGGCGCCCCAAATTCAAAATGTTTTTGCCCTTGAACTCTATGATACTCCTTGATAAAGCGAAAAAGCATTTCCGTCTGTTCTTTAATAAATGGAAGTTTCTTAATAAGCTTAGTATAGCAGTCATATGAGATTCTTCTAAATTCGTCGTCAGTATTATATATGAAAAACAAATCATCTTCCTTCAATATATTACCTACATACCTATGAACCTGCTTTCCATATTCATTGTATATACTAACTGCCCAATCTCTAACTTCAGACTCATACTCATCTAGCTGTTTGCGATACTTTTCTAATTTCTCACTATGAAGCACTGTTTTTTCTTCAGCCTCAGTGGTGTTAAGATAATTATTGAAGTACTCAAAGATATAGTCTACACATATTTTCATATTATAAGTGCGTGCTTCAAAATCAAATTCATTAATATTATCTTCTTTTTTTCTACGTGCAATATATTCTTCAATGCTTAACATCTAACCACCCCAATATCTAATCTAACTTCAAGTTATTCTATTTATGTTTATTTTATTATCACCATCTCATAACCTTTCAATATTCAAATAGCTAAATTTGTCAAGTAATCTTTTTTCCTCCATATCGCTTAGCTCTTCCATCTGTATAAACAATCTTCTTTTAGCCCTACTCATCGCAACATAAATTATTCGATGTTCTTCATTATTATGCAAGTCAGAATTTAGTAGAAAGTTCTTAATTTCTTTATTATCAATTAAAATAACATCTTTATATTCAGCTCCTTTTGCTTTATGAATTGTTATATGATTACTAGTATCTTCTGTGATATTAATACAGATTGCTAAGTCTTTATACAATGTATTCTCATAAAAATCTTTTGCAGCACCTTTTCTAAAACCTGCTAAGTTAACACTTAGTGTTGAGCATGTTAATTCATAAAATTTCATTAACGTATCATCACAATATTGATTGTATATTTTAAGCATTGTTGTTAATGAAAAAAGTGCTGTTTTTTTTGGATTCTCTTCATTCCTGAAGAGCCACTCTATGCTTTTTATTGCTTCTTTATATTTGCTATTTATTGCTAATTCAACAGACTGAATAAATGATACTATATAATTTCTACGTTGGCTATTACCGTCTTTTTCTGAATACTTTTCAAGTAACTTTCTATTTAAATCATTTCCCTCAATTTCTTTTTTCATTGCATTTGAATTGATATTATCTCTAGAAAGAGATACTACCGTTTCTCCACAACAAAGTTCACATGCTTTATTGTATGCATCATTTCTATTACCCACATATATAGTGATTTCAATATCATCAATATTATTGCATGGCTCTTGATTTATATCATCACGTATATTGTTCAAAAACTTTACAATCTGATTAGTACTTCTATGATTATCATTAATTGTATAAACACTATTCTCATCGACTTCAAATGAATCAAATAAGGAAGGCTCTGCACCTTGAAACTTATAAATTGACTGTGCCTTATCACCTATTACTCCTACTATAGTATCTTTTTTTCTTATCTCGTTTAGAATATATGATTGTATTGAGTTGGTATCTTGGTATTCATCTATAAACATATATGGAAATTTTGCTCTTAGTACTTCTAATATAAAGGGATACTTTTTAATAAGAACAAATGAAAAGAATAGTACGTCATTATGGTCGAGTTTCCCTTTTCGCCAATATATTTTCTTAAGACCAATTATTTTATTAGATAATATATTTAAACTATTTGCTCTAAGCCTTAATGGGGTATCATTATCTTTATCATATCCGACAGCCTTTGTATTATCGCACTTAAATAAAACCGTTCCTTCTCCACAAACACATTGCATTGATAATAGCCAATTTTTTAGAGCTTGGTTATATGCTGGCATTTTAAGAATCTGATTTTTGGTATTAGGATGCTTTAATTCACTTAAATCTTCATTTTCAAACCATTCATTAATATATCTATTACTCACATAAAATTCATCATGACCCTTCACCTTACTGGAACACAATTCATATTCAGTTGGAATAAATGAACAGTAGGGTTTTAGAACATTTCTGTATAAAAAACTATGAATTGTTGATACTTCTACTTGATTTGAAACTCCTTTTCCTAGTCTTTTAAGGATAGTTTCTACAGCTGTATTGGTATATGTTATACATGCAACTTTTCGCACTCGTGATAATCTAGTTGAATTTTGAAGAACATTCTTAATATGGTTTACTAAGAACTCAGTTTTTCCTGCTCCCGGCCCAGCCTCAATTTTAAAGTCTTCTTCAATACATATTTTATCTTTCGATGTAATGATCATATATCTTCACACATCCATTCTATTGCCTCTTTAATATATGTTGGTACATTAAATTCAATAAATTCTTCCGTATCCTTTTTCGATAAATTCTCTCTCAATTCAGATGACAATTCTAATGCATTCTCGCCTTTTCCAACTGAGTTTAAGTATCTTGAAGCAAATATTGCTTTTTTCTTCATTTCATCATTCCAAGAATCTTCATTTGATTTTGTTATAGAATCTATAACCCTATTATTTTCATCGCTTTCTCGTAGTTTAACCAACATATCATCTAATGGTTTGTTCTCCTCGATCATAGTCATTAAATCGGCTAACTCATCTTTATTCTGTAACGATGGAGTTAATAGTAATCTGCATTTTTCATTTTCAAAAGCCAATTGGTATTCAAGCGTTTTGCCATAGATTTTATCTTGCATAAACGACCGAATGTTTGGATGTTTACCCTCCTCGTACTTTTCCATATTTAAGTTTAACCCATAATCGTAGATTGATGAATCAGCATTCATTTCAAAAGGATAGCATTTCTTAAATTTCGCCTTTTCTTTATCTTTTTCTTTTCGTGTAGGATCTAAATCAGTAATACATGCAATCTTCCGTTTAATAGTACCTTCCTTGTTATTATCAAATAAGTAAAGAAAATGTTCAAAATATCTACCACCAATGTTAATGACTGAAATATGATGTTCTTCTAAAGATTTACCTATGTAATCTGCAAAAACAGGTATTAATAGTTGTTCAGCTATTCCTTCTACAAAGATTATTTTTTCTGCAAATAGCATATTCGATTTAGTTGCATCAAGAAATCTCTGAACATATTTCTTACTATCAAGCTTATCTTTTTTTGATTCACCTGATTCAATATCAAAGAACACTCTGCCAGGGTATGCAACTTCAGACTTCCCATTTTCTTTGTACAAGCAAATGATATCATCTAGCGGAGTTGATGAAGTAACATGTGTTGAGTGTGATGTTATGAATATTTGCTTTACTTTATTTTCGCTAATATTTTTCTTTAGAAACTTAATAAATTGAAATTGCATTGTTGGATGTAAATGAGCTTCAGGCTCTTCTATTGCTAATATAGGAAAAACTTTAGCATTACTTCCCAAATATTTTCCATTTGAATCAACTTGCATTTTAGCTAATAATAATGACATAAAGATCAAATTATTATATCCAAGACCATTATTTGATATTGGTATACTCATACCTGTATTTTGCTTTACAATTAATTGTAAAATAGAATATAATTCACTTTCAGTAATCTTACCCTCTAAATCAGGTTCAGATTTGTCAAATGAAGCACCAATACCATCTGCATATGATAATATTTCCTTATTCCCACTTTTTAGACGGTTTTGCAATTTTTCTACAAGCAATTGAGATGTAATATCAAATTCTTTTTTTCTACTTGCTATCTGTTCAGATTGTTCCTCATCTGTAAGACTTTTATTAGATTTAATGTCATAATCGATAAAAAAGTCAATCACATTCTTTAATAGTGTATTCTTACCAGAAAACATATCTCTTTCTACATCACGTATAGCATCTAAGAATTGAAAATCAAATTTATTAAGACTTTCACCATCAATTTGTACCTGATTATCTGGTTCCCCAACCCATGTTTTATTAATATATAATCTTATAAAATTATCATTAATAACCTCCCAAGCCTCTTCCCTTGAAGATACACCTTGCATATCATCCCTATATTTTGCTTCATGAGCTTCTGGTAAAAAGAATTCATACTGAATTTGTGCTAAGTAAGGTTCCTGTAAGGAAATAAGCCAATTACTAACAGTAACCAATTCGTCTCCCATCAAATTTTCATTTTCAGATTGTGATAAAATCACAGTTATTGAAACCTTAGGAGAGTGTAGCTTTAATTCTTCCAGAGATATATCATTGTAAATATCATTTATCGATAACTGCTTTTTAGTTGAGCTATCAAATATGATTGCTAATGCTCTTAGAAGATTAGACTTTCCTGCATTATTTTGCCCAATAAGCAGGTTAATTCCATCTCTAAAATCAACCGAAATACTGTCAAAATTTCTAAAGTTTTTAATACTAATATTTGATATAAACATCATTATTTCTCCTTTATATTCGATTAATATGTTTGCTACTCTAATGATTATTTTAAATTAGTGCAAACTATTAAATTATGAAAGTTGATATATTAATGTCACTAAAATCACTACTTTAATTCTATAGTATTTTCTAGCATTTCTCAACTTATAATTCCACTATTCACCAAATATGAAGATTATTTCGACTATTTATTTCTACCAAATACACCAACACTAAAACCCCCAGAACTTTCTGAGGATTTTAGTCTTAGCATATTCTCATTATTTCTAGAGCAATAACTTACTCTCTTTTCATGTTACTGCTCCTATAACCCTAATCATAGTAGTCTACCGTTTGTTCCATCACAATTCCTGACTCAAACTGTATCTCTAGCCTTTCCCCTTTATTAACTTTAATGATCTTGATTAATCTTCTGACTAACTCTTCATCAAACTCTCTTACCTGTGGTCTTACAGTCTTTAAAGTGCTGTCCACTTCAGCTAGGCGTTGGCCATATCTATCTGCTTGCTTTTTCTCCTGTATGAGCTTTACTTTCGCCTTTTTCAGTTCATTTATCTTTTCTGATATCCTTTTGTACTCATCATCAAAATCTTCCGATACAGCTCCTTGTTTTGCGTTCTCTTCGATTAAACTTAACATCTCTTTTTGTAGTTGTTCTATTTTCTCATCATATTCTGTAGGGATATTCCTTGTAGAGTATCCACCGATGACTCTGATTACATTCTCCCTGAATGCCCCTATAAACTCTCCTTTGTTTTCTACTACACTGTTTATGGCTGTCATTATGGCATTATGTAATGGCTCTTCCTTAAGGGTAGGTGAATGCTTACAGTTTGCTTTTGTACCATTCTTTAGTCTATTTTCACATCTCCATACTGCACTCTTTTGCCCATACTTTGACCAGACTTGTCTTCTATAGGGATGTCCACACTCACCACATACTAATATTTCTGTCAATGCATATTTGGAGCTAAATTTGCTTTTTTCCTTCTTTAGCTTATTTGCTTTTCTTGTTCTTGCTGATTTATTGAGATTGGCTCTTCTTGCCTTTTCTTCCTGTACTTTATAAAATAATTCCTTTGGTATAATTGCCTCATGATTATCTTCAATATAATATTGTGGTACGATGCCGTTATTCTTTACCCGTTTCTTAGTTAGAAAATCTACTGTATAGGTTTTCTGCAGCAGGGCATCTCCCATATATTTTTCATTGACTAGCATTTTTTCTATTACACTAGAATGCCATTTATCTTTCCCTGTAGCAGTTTTAATTTTATCTTTTTCTAAGGCTCTAGTAATCTCTAATATACTGCTGCCTTCTAAGTACATTCTGAAAATACGTTTTACTATCTCTGCTTCTTCAGGTACTATTATAAGTTCTCCATCTTCATCTTTTGTATATCCCATAAATTTTTTATGATTGATTGAAATAATTCCATTTTCAAATCTTCTTGTTATTCCCCATTTTGTATTTTCACTTAAGTTTCTGCTTTCTTCTTGAGCCTGACTGCTTAAGATGGTAATTAATAATTCTCCTGTACCATCTAAGGTATTGATATTCTCCTTTTCAAAAAATACTGCTATGTTTTTTTCTTTCAGTTTTCTTATGGTCTGAAGTGAATCTACAGTATTTCTTGCAAATCTGCTGACAGATTTTGTTAAGACCATATCTATTTTCCCTGCCATACAGTCTTCTATCATGGCATTAAAATCATCTCTCTTTTTTGTATTCGTTGCTGATTTACCGTCATCTGCATAAATCCCTGCATTTTTCCAGTTTGGATTATTTTTTATTTTCTCTGTGTAGTAAGATACCTGAGCCTCATAACTTCCTTCTTGTTCTTCCAAGGTAGTACTAACCCTACAGTAAGCTGCTACCCTTAGAACTTTTAACTCTGCTCTTATGTTTCTATCATAAATAGGTTGTGCCGGTATAAAGGCTACATTCTTTTTTGGTCTTGCCACTTTCATTCATCCTTTCCTATGCCTCCATAATCTTCTTCCATCATAATTCCATTTATATATTCCACTTGGATTTTCCCATTCTTATAGATAATTATCTCTTTTATTATATTTATAAATAATTCCTCATTAAATTCTGTAAGTATTTCTTTATCAAGAAGTTCTTCTTTCATTTTCTTAGTCTTGTAATCATAATCATCTATTGTAGATATGTTATAGTAGGCCTTTGCCCTTTTAAATACTAGTTCTGCCAGTTCCTTTGATGAAAATTGTTTTTCATCCTCTAGCTCTTTGATTCGTTCTTCTAGTTTTCTAATTTCCATATTTATCTTAGGCTGTTCTTTTTTCTTTTCTTTATCTAATATCCACATTCTTGATAAAATTTTATTTGTTGCCGATATAAAAATATTTTCTATCTCTTTTCCTGTTAGAAATAAGTTTCTGCAATGAACCCTATTCTGGTAGATGTATCTTTTACATCTCCAACTACTTTTTTCTGATGGTCTTCCTGCATGATGGGTGTATTTGCGATAGTTCTCCCCACATTCTCCACATTTTAATTTACTGGTAAATATACTTTGATTTTTCCTAATATTAATCTGAGATGTTCTGCCTAATTTCTTATTTTTTGCTTTTCTTTGTTGCTGTACTAATTCAAAGGTGACCTTATCTATAATTTGAGGATACATACTATCTCCTAAGTATTTAGTGTTGTCTAGTATCCTGCCTACAGAACCATGATTCCAATTAGGTTTGTTGTTTCCATTAAGAAATTCTGAAGCTGTTAGCTTTTTTGCTATGGCAATGAGAGATGCTCCATTTAAATATTCACTAAAAATTTTTTGTACCACCTCTGCTTTTTCAAAATCTATCACTATTTTCCCATCTATTAAACTATATCCTATTGGCATATGTCTTTGCATGTCTACCACTTCACTTTCCTTGATATTCTGTTAGCTCTAGATTATTAATAAGCCTGAATGTAACTTCATCATCTTTCTTTATAATGACTTTATTTACTGTATGGATAAATAGGTTTTCATCGTAGTCTTCTATAATCTCTGGATTATACTTTATAATGTCTAGTAATCGTAAAGTTCCTTCTATCTCCTTTTCAAAACCGTTATTATCTAGTAGTTGGTTTCTCCTTTTCTTTGTCGCCTCTACTTCTACTGTCAGAGCATTTTGTCTTTCTATAAAAACAGCAGAGTCTATATACCCTTTCGATACCACTCTACTTAGGATATGACTCTGCTCTATTAGTTCCATTATTTTATTATTTAGCTCTTTCATTTCTTCTTCCTGCTCTTCATTGGGCCTTAAACCTTTTAAGGATTCAAGAAGGGGATATAATATATCTTTGTAGTTGCTTACTACTTTGTTCCACATGGTAAGGAATGCTTCTTTTATAATATCCTCCCTTATTGCTTTCATATTGCATTTATTAATATCTCTTATATGTTGAATACAGCACCACTGGACTTTTTCATAAGGTTTTCCTATATAAATCTTTTGTCTTCGGAAGGTACTCCCACATTTACCACAGATAATTCTGCTGCTAAACTCATATCTGTTTTGGTATTTTCCACTATCGTCTAAACCCATTTGCTTTCTTCTATATTCATAAATATCACGAACAAGCTGTCCTTCTTTTCTTGTAATAATAGGTTCATGATTGTTTTCAATAAAATACTGAGGTAATTCCCCCTTATTGACTTTTCTTTCAAAGGGAAGCACCTCAGTTGTATATGTCTTTTGTAATAATAAATCTCCTTCATAGACAGGATTTTGTAATATTTCTTTTACTACACTATCCTGCCATTCTTCTGCTGATTTTATGGTGGGTATGTTATCTTCGTTTAATCCTTTGGCTATTAAATAGGAGCCTTTACCATTCAGATACTCAGTAAAAATTCTTCTAACAATCTTAGCTTCTTCCTTATTGATGATTAATTCTCCATCTTCATCCTTAGTATATCCATAGGAAGGGGTACTTAATATAAATGTTCCATCTTGAAATCTTTTTTTAATTCCCCATTTATTATTGGTAGATATGGTTTCTGATTCACCTTGGGCTATGGAGCTTAATATGGTTAATAACATCTCACTTTTTTCTGATAAAGTATTGATATTTTCCTTTTCAAAAAATATTCCTATTCCAAGTGATTTTAGTTTTCTTATTGCCTTAATGCTATCTACAGTATTTCTAGCAAATCTTGTGACTGATTTAGTAATAATCATATCTATCTTTCCATCTTCACAATCCTTTATCATCTGTGAAAACTCATCTCTCTTTTTAATCTGAGTACCGCTTCTGCCCTCGTCTGCATAAACCCCTGAATATTCCCAGTCATCTCTTTTCCCTATAAGTTTCTTGTAATAATCTACTTGAGCATGGAAAGATCCTTGCTGATCTATGGAATTTGTACTTACCCTTGCATAGGCACAGACTCTTTTTTTAGGCTGTAATTCTAGTATGACTTTTTGGTGTACAGGTTCTATTTTCCTTATTTTCTTCACTTTATTTGTCATGGTTTTCCCTCCCTTCTTTAGAAATTTATCTCCTGTTAACAACATACACTACCACATTAAAATCAATATATCTAGTGTTATTACACATATACTTCAGAGAGTTCTGGAGAAAAAGTCTGACGGTTTAATTTATCTATTTTTGTAAATTCCTCTTCATTTATAACACCTCTATTTAATAATATATTTAGTAATTTTAAAGCCATTTTATATTCTACTTCTTTAGATAATTGTTCCCTCGTCATTACTCTTCCTCCATTCTATATGCTTTTTTATGAAATTTCTTTTATATATTTCTATCTTTGCTATCATAAATGCTTTTTCTAATCTTCTTAATATCACAAAAATAGGGACCGCCTTATTTGGTAAAAACATATATAATATCTTGCCTTAAATAGGCGATCCCCATTGCTTCTAATATTAAAAATCATAAAATACTTAAAAGTATGTCTTGTACTTAGATACTACTATCCCTAACACATAAAGCCTTATAAAGGCAAAAGGCCTATAGGGCGATTTCATAAACTGAAGCTGGTTTCACTTCATCATAGGAATTTCACCTCCACCGGGATCTCCGCTGGCTGCCCCCATTGGGATATCTGTGGCTAGGCAGAAGTATCATTATAGGCTGATAAGGTTATGGCGAACAATCTACCACAGATTGTTTTTAGGAACAGATGGGTACCGCTTAGCACCTTAGAAGGCCGACTTTTATATAAAGAGAAATAACTCTTTTATACAGGTGGTCATTGCGCATCTTCCTTTGTCGCTTTTCCATTTCTGGCTTATCAGTTAATGTATTTATGAAATCGGATATATAATTTTCAATGTTCAATTATTTTTTATTTTTAAATTAAAAAACAGGGAAGAGAAAAATATCCCTTCACCTGTTTCCACATTTGAAACCTGTTTTTTAAGTCTAAATTTATAACTTTTTTATTTTTTGTTCTAATTTCTTTTTTGCAATGTCTATACTATATTTAATTGCAGGTATTGAACAGTTTTCCATAATTGCAATTTCTTTTAGTGTAAATCCATAATCATAATATAAAAGTAATCTTTTTCTTTGAATCTCGGGTAGCTCTCCTATAGCCTGCCAGAATAACTTTTTCATTTCTTTCTCTAATAGAATTTCTTCTATTCCTTTTGGCTTTTCAAATGCTCTTCTAATTAGTGTTTCATCTGTAAGCTCTGAATATTCTATATTTCTTTCATCTGAACGGGTAAGATTTCTATCTCTTTTATTTAACTCAAATAAAGCAGAGTAACTATCAAGGTTAATTTCTACTCTTTGAAACTCGCCATCCCCATCTGTAAATGAAACAAAGTACTTGTCCTTATTTTTGCCTTTAATTACTTCAAGACTATATCCGTTCATAAAATTCGCCATTTCCATTCCTCCAATTTTTTCTTTTTTGTTTTTGATTAGAAAAAATTAAAGGATCATGGATATTTAGCAATATAAGTTTCCCAGCGTTTCATATTGCCTCCTTAACTTTTGGATAATAAAAAAGGCCGGGAATAACATTTTGTTATTCCTGGCCTTTTTATCTGCCGTATTAGTGGAAAAAGGCATAAATATAGCCTTAGCAAATCTTTAAATGCCAAGGCTTATTCTTTTCTTATTTAATTTATGCAATACTCTTCCATAATACTTATTATAGGTTAGTCCATATCCAAAGTCAGTACGGAGTTAGTATGTATTTAGTATGCAATTAGTCCATAGTTTGTCCACTAATAGAAAAATTCATTTATCGGTAATACTTCTTCAATATCATCTTTAAATATTTGTTCAAATCTTGGAAGTGCATATCCCCATAATGCTATCCCAAATAGTTTTACTGCTTCTTTTTTCTTTAAATAATAATTAGATCTTTCCATACCTAATGCTTCTAGCATTTCACTTTCTACCATAGGATATGCAGTTACATAGGATTTAGACAAAATTTCATGATAAAGTTTTCCGTTATCGTGATACTCATATACTTTTAACATAGCTGTATCTATTAAATCTATCATCCATTTTGTTTCAAATACTCCTGATATTTTTGTCATAAACTCTTCTTTTTTTTCTATCGGTGCAAAATCGTTTAAATAAGTAAGTGCCACAGCCAAATCATTACTATAATAAGCTTCACAAACTTCCCTAACATTATCTACTTCTTTTAAAGATGCCCATACCACATCTCTATAAATTGTTAATAATAACTTTGCTTTTCTAAAGACTTGTTCTTCATCAAGCTGCATACTCTCATACATCCTTGAAATATTTTTCATCATCCTAGTTTTCCTCATAATTCTCTATCCCCCTTATTTTGCCATTACAACTTTTATATTATGGTAATATTTACAGCCATAATTTTTGTTGACAATATGTGCAATTTAAAGTATTATAAATATGCAAGTATCTTGCGTTAAATTAATTATATGCAATTCAATTTCTATTGTCAATAGATTAAATTAGTTTTAATGCAATTATATTGCACATTATGAAATTCAAAAGGAGGATGACTATGAAATTCGGTGAAAAGCTCCGTGATCTTCGCAAAAAACACGGTTTAACCCAAGCCCAATTAGCTGAAAAAGCAGGGATTTCCTTACGAACAGTTAATTATTATGAAAGCGGCACCACCTATCCTAAAAATAGAGACATCTATACAACCCTCGCTAATATACTAGATGTAGATGTAAATTATCTACGAAATGAAGGGGATGTATTTATTACAAGAGCAAGTGAAAAATATGGTTATCGTGGTGCAAAACAGGCAGAAGAACTTGTGACAGAAATAGGCGGATTATTTGCAGGAGGTGAATTATCTGAATCTGATAAAGATGCAGTTATGCAAGCTTTGCAGCAGGCCTATTGGGATGCAAAGAAAAAAAATAAAAAGTACACTCCTAAGAAATATAGAAAAGACAACGGTTAATATTTAATTTATGGGTAATCATTTAATAGGACAATTGGGAGTAGTCTTCTTTTTAGGAGGTGCTATTATGATTGACTCTTTTGAAATATTTAATAAAGCAAATAGTATAGTGAAAAAATTAGGAACTAGGAATCCCTTTGTCATTGCAGATGAGCTTGGTATTAAAGTTTATTTTCATGAATTCCAGAATCTCTTAGGTATGTACAGAATTATTTTAAGACAAAGATCTGTTTTCTTAAACAGTAACCTTGACCATCACTGGCGGCAAATGGTTTTGGCCCATGAAATTGGTCATGATATATATCATAGAGATCTAGGGGAAAACGGACTTAAAGAATTTACTCTTTTTAAATCTATAAATAATGCTGAGTATACTGCCAATACCTTTGCTGCTCATCTTCTACTAGATAATGATTCAGTACTTGAATATGCAAATGAAGGCTTTGACCCATCTCAAATTGCCAGTACACTAAATACAGAAACAAACCTTGTACTTATTAAAATTTGTGAAATGAATAGAATGGGGTATAATTTTAAGATCCCTTTTCAACCTGAGAAGAATTTTTTAAAAAATATAAAAGTCTAGCTTTACAATAATTAATT
>FZPS01000062.1_pt1583 | contig 14289 bp, 11 predicted proteins | sample 1817821 | NCBI WGS metagenome assembly FZPS01 (sample SAMEA104158645, study PRJEB21678) | metagenome | place: Germany | collected 2015-04-21 | reverse complement strand
TAAATGGATGTCTCAGGTACCAAGACCCCCAAACCCCTTACTACCTCTATAGCTGTCAAGGCAGTTGCTGCGTTCAATAGCTGATGCTCACCAATTAAGTTTAGTCTAAGATCTTTATATTCCCTGCCTTTATATCGGAAATCAAAAAAATTACCTTCCAGGGATGATTCTTTAACATTTATTTGATCAGGAAAAACTTCATATAATAATGCATTCCTATCTTTTGATACTTGTCTAAGAACTGATATAGCTTCACTTAACTGGGGATAGGTTACCACTGGTCTGCCTGGCTTTATTATACCAGCTTTTTCAAAGGCGATTTCCCCTAAAGTGTTGCCTAACACATCCATATGATCAAAGCCAATGGATGTGATTACTGACAATAAAGGTTTGTCCACGACATTGGTAGCATCAAAGCGGCCTCCCAAGCCCACTTCCACCACAGCCATATCAACTTGTTGCTTCGCAAAGTAAACCAGACCGATGGCGGTTATAATTTCAAATACGGTGGGATGGTTGCGTCCCTCCGCAACCATCTCTTCCACCTTTTCTTTTACTATTTCAGTGACAGCACCTAAATCCTCCCGAGGCATTTCTTTGAGATTTATTTGAATTCTTTCAGTAAAATTTTCTAAATAAGGGGATGTAAACATTCCTACCTTGTATCCTGCCTCATGAAGAATATGAGCTATCATTGAAGTAACTGAGCCTTTGCCATTTGTTCCTGCTACATGGATATATTTAAACTTATATTGTGGGTTACCCAATCGATTTAGTAGGTCAGTGATATTCTCCAGTCCTAGTTTGGATCCAAATTTATAGGCTCTATATATATATTCCAAAGCTTGGTTATAATTCATTGAAATACCTTCCACCTGCCCTTACTTCATCATTTTTTTCAAAGCCTCTATGCGGTCATTTACTTTATCCATCATCTCATGATACTTCTTAAGTTTTTGCCTTTCCTCCTCCACTATGGCAGGAGGCGCTTTTTTAACAAAATTCTCATTGGATAGCTTTCCATTAGCTCTGGCAATTTCTTTATTTAGGGTTTCCTTTTCCTTATTAAGCCTTGCCATCTCCTTGTCAAAATCAACTAAATCTTCTAATGGCATAAATATTTGTGCCTTGTCTGTAACTGCAGAAACGCTGTTTTCAGGTATATTCTCTTCAGTTTCCTCCAAGGTTACCTTTGATGCATAAGCCAGTCTTTCAAAGTAGATTTTACCCTCTTCAAATACTTCTTCATAACCCTGGGAAGGAATAATGACCACCTGTGCCTTTTGGGATGGATGTACATCCATTTCAGCCCTAATATTTCTTATACTTCTAATGGCATTCATTATTGCTTCCATTTGATCTTCGGCCTTTGCATCTACTTCATCTTCATTGTACTCAGGCCAAGGGGATATCATAATACTTTTCCCTTCATGAGGCAAGTGTTGCCATATCTCCTCTGTTATAAAAGGCATAAAAGGATGCAGTAGTTTTAAGGTATTGGACAATACATAGGTAAGTGTATACAGCACTATTTCCTTTTGCTCTTCTCCCTGGTCATATAATCTTGGTTTGGCAAGCTCAATGTACCAATCGCAGAACTCACTCCAAATAAAATCATAGAGTTTCTGAACTGCAATACCCAACTCATATTTTTCAAGATTGTCAGTAACCTCTTTAACAAGTCTATTGTATTTACTGACTATCCAACGGTCAGGCAGCTCCAATTTCTCTATATCAGGTTTCTTTGGAACAGCATCCTTTAGATTCATCAGAATAAACCTGGAGGCATTCCATATTTTATTAGCAAAATTTCTGGAGGCTTCTACACGTTCATAATGGAACCTCATATCATTCCCTGGTGAGTTCCCTGTAAGGAGACTAAGTCTTAGAGCATCGGCACCATATTCTTCAATTACCTCTAAAGGATCTATACCATTACCTAAAGATTTACTCATCTTTCGCCCTTGTGCATCCCTAACAATGCCATGGATAAATACATGACGGAAAGGAACATCACCCATATGCTTCAGTCCGGAAAAGATCATTCGGGCTACCCAGAAAAATATAATGTCATAACCTGTTACAAGAACGCTGGTTGGATAAAAATACTCTAACTCTTCCGTCTTATTAGGCCACCCTAAAGTTGAGAAGGGCCAAAGGGCAGAACTAAACCATGTATCCAAAACATCCTCATCCTGCTGGAATCGTGTACTACCACATTTGGTACAATAATCTGGCATATCCCGAGATACTATTGTATTATTGCAGCCTTGGCAATAGTAAGCAGGAATTCTATGACCCCACCATAATTGCCTGGAAATGCACCAATCCCTGATATTCTCCATCCAATTAAAGTATATCTTTTCAAATCTTTCAGGTATGAACTTAATACGTCCATCTCTAACAGCTTCAATTGCAGGTTTGGCTAAAGGTTCCATCTTTACAAACCACTGTTTGGATACAATAGGTTCTACTACAGTATCGCATCTATAGCAGTGCCCTACATTATGGCTATGTTCCTCAATTTTGGCTAAAAGGCCTTGAGCCTCCAGGTCCAATACGATTCTTTTTCTTGCTTCATATCTATCAAGGCCTTGATATTTTCCTGCATGTTCATTCATTATTCCTTCATCGTCCATAACTCGAAGCTGTTCAAGGTTGTGACGAAGCCCTACCTCAAAATCGTTAGGATCATGGGCAGGTGTAATCTTTACAACGCCTGTACCAAACTCCCTATCTACATATTCGTCAGCTATAATGGGTATTTCACGATTCATCAGGGGCAGTATTACCTTTTTACCTATGAGATGCTGGTATCTTTCATCTTCAGGATGGACTGCTACAGCAGTATCTCCCAGCATGGTTTCAGGTCTTGTGGTTGCAATGGTCAGTTTCTCATTGCTGTCCTTAATTGGATAGTAAATATGCCAGAAATGGCCTTCTTGCTCCTGATGCTCTACCTCAGCATCTGATAAAGCCGTCTTACACTCTGGGCACCAGTTGATAATCCTGTCACCACGGTATATAAGGCCCTTTTCATATAGTCTTATGAACACCTCAATAACTGCCTCACTACAGCCTTCATCCATAGTAAAGCGCTCCCTGGACCAGTCAAGGGATGATCCTATTTTTTTTAACTGATCTACAATCTTTCCACCGTATTTTTCTTTCCATTCCCATGCTCTTTCTAAAAAACCTTCTCTTCCAACATCATTTTTAGTTAGTCCTTCTTTTGCCATTTCTTCAACTATTTTTACTTCAGTAGCAATACTAGCATGGTCAGTTCCTGGAACCCATAGTGCTGAATATCCCTGCATTCTTCTCCAGCGAATCAGAGTATCCTGTAGTGTATTGTCCAGGGCATGACCCATATGAAGCTGCCCAGTTATATTTGGAGGAGGAATTACAATACAGAAAGGTTTTTTACTCCTGTCTACTTCACCTCTAAAATAACCTCTCTCCACCCATTCCCTATATATTTTATCTTCTACTTGTTTTGGATCGTAGGTTTTTGCAATAATTCGATCTTCACTCATCCTATACTCTCCTCTCCCATTATTTAGTAATTCTAATCAATCCAAATAAACCTATAAGAACTCCAAGTATTTTTAACATAACAGTTACCTTGAAAGCCTTATGGGATGAAACTCTTAATATCTTTATAGATATAAATTTAGCACCATAGGTGATAAAAGCGGCTATTATGAAAGCCCACAAACCCACTTTATCTATATTAAGTAAATTATCTAACGCCAGTTTTAACATAAACAACACCTTTCATGAATAAAAAAAGCCTTACATCCTAAGGACAAGGACGTAAGACTCCGCGGTACCACCTTGTTTTTTGCTTATATAGTAGTATACAATACATAAGCAAACGCTCAAAATCTTTAACGGGATTAGCGTTCCAGCCTACTTACATTTCAGCTGAAATGTTCAGAAGCGACCTTCCATTTTCTTGAACCGGGGAAACCTCTCAGCCAGCGGATTTCCTTTTCTGTCGGCCTTAAAAATGTACTCCTCTTCATCATCACATTGATATGAACTTGTTGCTCAAAACCAGTGACATTTTTATAACTATTATAACTTATAAAGATATGTTGTCAAGACTTAAATTATGCATTGGTGTTATGATTGCCGAGATTTATTATACCATATTGAACAAGGGCGAATAAGGTAAGAAAAACTGCAATCCCTAACATATAGTAGGCGTAGGGTAATTCAAACACCAGAGCTATAATAGCTACATAAAAGGCTGCACTAGCAGCTTTTCCAACAATATTAGATTGTACTACAGTCTGTCTGTTTTTATATAAGAATATGGCACCTAGTACCATTAATAGTTCCTTAGCCAGCACTATAATGATAACAATTAAGGGAACTATATTCACTGTGTACAAACTTATAAGGACCACAATTAGCATCAGCTTATCGGCTAAAGGATCCATGAGCTTACCCCATTTGGTGATCATATCGTATTTCCTGGCAATGTACCCATCTAGCACATCAGTAATACCTGCCACTACAAAAATAATAATACCCCATTTTAAATTGTTCTCTATAGCAGGATTATTAAAGACATAGATAAATACACCTACGAGACAGAATCTAATAGTTGTCAATATATTGGGTATGTTCATGTTTATTTTCCTCTTCTCTTTATATAGCTTTGACTTAATTTGGACTTTTCCCGACAAATTTATACTAGCTATTACTTATTGTTCTATATTCTACTTATAATTAAAAATTCCTCCAAAACGAGCGAAGGAATTACAATAGAATAGTGGTCGGGATGACAGGATTTGAACCTGCGACCCCTTGCTCCCGAAGCAAGTGCGCTACCAAACTGCGCCACATCCCGAAGAATATGGAGCCAATAAGGGGACTCGAACCCCTGACCTACGGTTTACGAGACCGTTGCTCTACCATCTGAGCTATATTGGCATAATACACCTAACATAATAATTCATTATATCATATGAGTATTAAAATGTCATCTTATTTTTCTAATTCCTATAATCAAGCTTTCTGATAGTATAATTCACCTTTTATTAATCCCTGAATATTATAAAAGTACCTAAACTATGATAAATTTCCGGAGGTGCTATTATCATATGAAAACAGTAAAATATATCATTTTAGCGCTGGTTTTGATGCTGACTGTTTCTTTTCTTGTATCAGGCTGCAATCAGCAACAAGGTCACAAAGTCCGCTTGATAGAAGTGACCCATTCAATTTTCTATGCTCCTCAATATGTTGCAATACATGAAGGATATTTTAAGGAGGAAGGTATAGACATTGAACTTTCTACAGGTGAGGGAGCTGACAAGGTCATGACCGCTGTATTAGCTGATCAGGCCGACATTGGTTTTATGGGGCCTGAAGCAGCTATCTATGTTTATAACGAAGGCAGAGAGGATTACGCACAAATTTTTGCTCAATTAACCCAAACAGACGGTTCCTTTTTGATGGGTCGTGAAGAAGAACCAGACTTTAAATGGGAGAATCTAAGAGGAAAAACTATTATAGGCGGACGAAAAGGTGGAGTTCCCCTAATGACTCTTGAATATGTACTTAAGAAACATGGATTAATACCTGGTGAAGATGTAGAAGTCCTGACCAACATTCAGTTTGCACTAATGGCTGGTGCCTTTACCGGCGGGACTGGAGACTATGTAACCCTTTTTGAACCAGTAGCCTCAACATTAGAAAACGAAGGTGCAGGTTATGTTGTTGCTTCTGTAGGAGTTGCTGCTGGCAATATACCTTATACAGCATATACTGCGAAAAAAAGCTTCATTGAAAAAAATAAGGATCTAATTCAACGTTTTACCAATGCAATTTATATGGGTCAGCAATTTGTTAAGGATAGATCTCCTGAAGAAATAGCTAAAGCTATACAACCAGCTTTCCCAGACAGCGATCTAGATCTACTTACACAGGTTGTTCAAAGGTATAAGGACCAGGATTCCTGGGCTACCAATCCTATTCTAAAAGAAGAAGACTTTAACCATTTGCAGGATATCATGGAGATGGCTGGTGAACTTGATAAAAGAGCATCCTATGAAGAACTTATAAACAATGAATTCGCCGAAAATGCAGTTAAATAATGATATCAAAATTTTAGAATAAGCAAACTAAAAGCCCCCTAGGGGGCTTTTAGTTTAACAAATCATATGCCGGAGAATATAATGAATTATGAACATAACCTTTAGAAATCATATATAAACCTATATATCTACGCATGCAAGGGGGACTGAATATATGAATAAAAAAGATATGGTAAGCCTAAAAAACGTGTCCTTGAAATATTATACTCTGGAGGGTGAAACCCACGCTGTTAATGATATATCCTTCTCTGTTAAACAAGGAGAATTTATTGGAATTGTTGGTCCCAGTGGATGTGGGAAAACTACTATACTTTCTCTAATTGCAGGATTGATAAAACCTACTAAGGGAGAAATTCTAGTAGATGGCAAAAAAGTTGAAGGTCCTTCAACTGATGTAGGGTACATGTTACAACAAGATCATCTCTTTGAATGGCGTACTATAATGCAAAATGCACTATTGGGTCTTGAGATCCATGGCAAGACAAACCGGGAAACCAAAGAAAAGGTAGAAAGACTACTAGAAACCTATGGTCTGGGGGAATTTAAAAACCATTATCCAGATCAGCTCTCAGGAGGAATGAGACAGCGAGCAGCTCTAATACGCACCCTTGCTGTTGATCCTAAAATCTTATTACTTGATGAACCCTTCTCAGCTCTAGACTATCAGACGAGGTTGGCAATGTCTGATGAAGTAAGCACAATCATTCGAAAAGAGGGTAAAACTGCACTACTAGTTACCCATGATATTTCTGAAGCAATCAGTATGTCTGACAGGGTTATAGTTCTAAGTAAAAGACCTGCTACTATAAAGAGCATTCATGAAATTCAACTAACCAGTGAAAGAGATAACCCTATAAGCCGTCGCCAAGCTCCAGAATTTCGTCAGTACTTTAACACCATATGGAAGGAGTTGGATGTACATGTACAATAAGAATAATCACAAAGCAGTATCCAAAGAGCATGCAGAGTATATTGCCAAAATTAAAAAAAGAAAACTCTTAATACGACTTACCCAAATAAGCATTCTGATTATTTTTATAGCACTGTGGGAGTTGACAGCCAGACTTAAAATAATCGATGCCTTTATTACTAGCCAGCCTAGTAGAATAATAAATACTTTGATAAGTCTACATGAGGAAGGAACCCTTTGGATGCATATTTCCATCAGTATCTTAGAAACAATAGTAGGCTTTATATTGGGAACTGCATTTGGCACAGCTATTGCAATAATACTATGGTGGTCAGATTTTGCTGCCAAAGTAGCTGACCCCTATCTTGTGGTGCTAAATAGTCTGCCTAAGGTTGCACTAGGTCCCATTATCATTGTATGGATTGGCGCAGGACCTTTTGCTATTATAACCATGGCTCTATTGGTATCCCTTATCGTTACTATCATTACAGTGCTCAACGGTTTTTTGGAGATCAATCCCGACAAGATTAAACTGCTTCAAACCTTTGGGGCAACAAAGCTACAAATACTCAAAAAAGTTATCCTCCCTGCCAGTATTCCTACCATAATATCAGCTCTTAAAATCAATGTGGGTATGTCCTGGGTAGGAGTTGTTGTTGGAGAATTCCTAGTTTCCAAGGCTGGACTAGGTCATTTAATCGTGTACGGCGGTCAAGTGTTTAAGCTCGATCTAGTTATGACCAGCATATTTATACTTTCAATTGCAGCGGTTTTAATGTATCAGTTTACTGCTTGGTTAGAGAAAAAACTTATAAAATGGCAAAATTAAGTTAAAAAAGATGAGAGAAACTTTATCTCTCATCCTTTTTTATCTATAGTAATCTTTTTTAATTGAGGTAGACTAAATGCGCCTAAAAACTTGCCCCCAAAAACATCATCACTTTTCATTGAATCCAACCATGCTTTGGTCTTGTCCATGTTATCCCTGTGTAGAAAGAACAGGCTTTCAGTTGTTAAATTATCAGAACCATATAATTTTGCTATCTGTTCTATAATATAATTAGCCCCTTTAATAGGAATACTGTAGGCTAAAAACCTATCCCATACATCCAATTTGGGTTTAGGTAAATCCGATTGTAAAGGATTTTCTAAGTAATTCTTAAAGCTCCTCCACAGAACATTATTGATAGCACCAAAATTTGTCCTCTTACGTATAAATTGAGAATATGCCATGAGAATCAGAGACAACCCCACAACTACCAAACCCTTTACTGCTTCTCCCATTGTGTATAATACAACCCCAGGTATAATGGCTACAACACCAATAAGTAAGCCATAGAGTTTTGCCCTTTTAACGTTTTCGAAGAATTTCCATTTATCGGCCTGGTCAAGAACTAGTTTCTTCCATGTATTATATTTATACTGATAACGTTGGCTATTACTACTATCTTTAATCCATGTTTCAAAATCTTTGGTGGATATATTGGTAGAACCATGTCCGAAGTCATCAAAAAGCCATATTAATAGATATTGCTCATGAGCTTTCAAATCCTTGGTATCTGTTTCTGGATTTTGGGAAAGAACAAAACCTTCCTCTTCCTGTGATTCTGCTTTTATATATCCTCTATTTACTAAATCAATTAAAGTAGCAATAATATAATCCTCTCTTATCCTGCCTTTATTCATAAATACCCCTAACTCAGCAGGAGTATAGTAATTGGCTGGCAATTCATTTACATAGGTTTTTTTAATACCCGTTTTTGGGTCCTTGTCATACTTTACAAAAAGAAATGCCAATACCCCGACAATAAAGACACATGAAAGAATAGTAAGTAGCTTAACTGTTAATTGACGTCTTTCATAGGCTTGACGGGCTTGTCCTATCATTTCTTCATATTGTTGCATGTCAGCCAAAACTTGTTCAGTTATTTCATTACCTATGATTTTTCTGCCTTCAGCAACCATAGAAGTAGGCAATAACAATAGTAGCCTTAGATCATCCTCACCAGTCATTAGGCTAGCATCAAATTGAACAACACTATTATCTTGCAGTTGTTGACTATAGAGAACTCCCTGTAAAAAAGCTTGTGTTAGTTCTACATCCCCTCCCTTGGGAATATGTACACTAATAGAAATGTCTCCCAGACAAGGACCATCCTCCTTGTTAATAAAGGACCATTCCAACAAAGCCATATCCTTATATATACCTACTAGATCATATAAGGTGTATTTATAGACCAGAGTTTTTTGTTTTTCTTCTGCATCTACAGATATATCTATTCCGTTAATAAAACCATATTCCTGGTCATATAAAACCTCATAAGCATCCGATTTAATCTGCTCCAGCTTAGATATTTTAATATCTTCTTCATTGACTTCAGAAACATGGTGTATGCTTATATTTTCTACTGCAGATGCAGCAAATGCGTCAATATTTTTTCTTACAACACCAGTATAATTTTTATTAAACTTATATGTCACATATTCCTCTACTGATACTGAACCGTCAGTGTTCACATGGATCATAGCCTCATAGGAATGAATATCCCATGATTTGGGCGTATCTTCACTAGCTAAAGATTCACATACTCCCAATGTGGAAATAAAAATTATAAAGGACAATATTAAAAAGATATGTTTTTTCAAAGTCTCCCACCCCTTTTCATAAACATTCTAACACGAAATTTAATCTATCTCCATACTTTTATAAAAAATTAATATCATATAATTATAGAAACATAATATATGGTATTATAAGATTAGATAGATTAGTAAATAATCAGTAGAAGACCTATGAGCAATATTGTGGGAGTGATAGAATGAGTTATATAAAAAAACCATATATTTACTCTATCCTGACCATAATCCTGGTCGCTATTATATTGTTTATTTTTGTCAAAAAAAATCCAGCAGTCAGAAACCTGGATGAATTCTTAAAGAATATTAATAAATCGTCCAGAATATCTTTGATAGATTATATAGTACCAGAGCTTCATGATGATGCTTTTCTTACTCTTCTAATGGATGAAAACATAATAAAAGATCACAAAATATTGGAATCTCAAAAATATGAACACAATGTAAAAATCAAAGTATCCCTTACTACTGAATATGGTTCTGTTCCTGTATGGTTTATTCTATCCAAAATATCAAACAGATGGTTAATCACCCAATTCCCTAAAATCGCCAATATTGAAGCAGCTGTGCCCTTGGCAGCTAAAGAAAAAAGTAATAATTATATTGAATATCAAATGGATGTGGCAGGAACTCATCTATATTGTGTTTTCCCATCGCAAAAAAGTAGTATAAATATTGGTATGCCTCTTTCCCTTGTGCTAATAGAAGATTATATACTTCTATATGAACATATGATACCTCTTCATCTTAACAGGGTAATGTCTGCATCACCCAGCCACATTGAAGATTCACACATAGGATACATACCCATTGAGTCATCATTGAACATATATGAAATCTATAACAATAAACCGGTATATAGTAAAAGCTCCATATTGCCAGTAGGCATAATGGATGTTACCTTGTATTATCCCCCTTCTTCAAAAAACAAGATCCTAATAGGATATGTTAATCCAAATAGAATGCCAAATAATATAATACGTGTTGTTCTTAATAATACAGATTTTCAAAGCCTTGTTCATCAAGAGGTAAGATTATCATCTAGTCATGGACTAAATATAAAAAATATAGTTGATGATATGGAGTTTAACATGGAAAAGGATCAGGAAATAGTTTTTATGAATGATGGGGAAAATGGCATACAGTTATATAGTAATGGCAATTTAATCGCATCATCTTCCAACCGTTGGTATATTTCTCCTAGAAATGGAGGTAATATAATCCTAAACAGTATTATTCGAGCTCAAACTCAAGGGCTATCTGGCACTCCATATAGAGGAAATATTGAAATTTCAAGTAATGGTAATGGATTAACAATAATCAATGAGGTAGACCTGGAAGAATATCTGTATTCTGTTGTACCCAGTGAAATGCCTATCAAGTTTGGCCTTGAAAGCCTTAAGGTTCAAGCTGTTGCAGCTCGTGCCTATGCTGTTAGAAGCCTGAAATCCAAAGGTTTTGCAAGCCTAGGTGCCCATGTTGATGACAGCACAGCAAGTCAGATGTATAACAATATCCAAGAACATCCTATTGCCATACAGGCTGTTGACCAAACCCGGGGCCTGGTCCCTCTTTATGAAGGTGAAATTATTGATGCTCGTTTCTTTTCTACTTCTTGTGGCTATACTGCTAATTTTCATGAAACATGGAGCATAGAGGATGTTTTCCCCAGCACAGAAATTCCTTACTTATCTGCACAGCCCCAATTTGAAGGAGACGCAGCCAGCCTTTATAATGAGGAAAATTTTAGAGCTTTTATCAACCAAAAAAATCTGGAAAGCTATGACCAGTTCTCCCCATTTTTCCGTTGGTCTTTTACCATGACTCGAGAGCAAATCGAAGCTGTGCTAAATCAAAATATAGCTGCCTTACAGCAAAATCAACCTGCTTTCGTCCTGACACGGGATAATGAAGGAGCTTTTAGTCAGCAACCAATACCTGAAAACCTGGGAAAACTACAAAACATTACACCTATTAAAAGAGGTCAGGGTGGCAATGTTATGGAACTAGAAATCACTACCACCAGCGGAGTTTATAGGGTTATAAAAGAGCTCAATATTAGACGGCTTTTAAAACCTGTTAATCTTATCCCTGGTGAAAAGCCTATACAGATACTTCGTCATGATAACAGCATTGTTACTGACTTCCCCATTCTGCCTAGTTCTTTTTTCTATATAGACATAATCAGAGATAATAGGGGGGAGGTTTCCCAGGTTATCTTTACTGGCGGTGGATATGGACACGGAGTTGGCATGAGCCAGTACGGGGCTTATGGTCTTTCTCTATTGGGCAAATCCTATTTAGAAATTATTGAGCATTTTTATCCAGGTACCAAGCTTGAAAATCTATACTAAGAACTCTCTGGCTTTTTCTAGTAAGACTTCTCTACTGTTTTCTATTTCTTCATTGATTACTAAGTCCAATAGCTTGTTAAGAATAATCCCTATTTCTCTTCCCTGGGGAATCCCTAGTTTAATAAGGTCATGACCGTCAATAGTCAAATCTTTTAGATTGATGCAGGCTCCCTCCGCCAGAACATTACCCAATATTTCTTCTATAGCATCCAGGTGGTCCAGCTTTTCCTTGAAGTATAAGGGATTTTTGGCTAAAGCATCGGCTCTCTTTACCTTTAATAATCTTCTAAACTGGATCTCCCCTATTTCTCTAAGCAATCTGTTAATACTTTTCCTAGTTCGTGCTATTTGTCTATTATGATATTTAATTAACTGGACTATATCCTGTGTGTCCCTATTTGAAAATCTCATTCTCCTTAAAACTTTTTTGGTTATTTGAGCAGATATATCAGCATGTCCATAAAAATGACCAATTCTATTATTATCCATTGAAAAGCATAAGGGCTTGCCAATATCATGAAAAAACATGGTGACTCTTAAAACAGTATCTTTTTCAATTAATTCTACAGATTTTAAAGAATGCTCATATACATCGTATATATGATGATCATTATACTGCACAAATCCAACCATAGCTTCAGTCTCAGGTATTAAAAATAAAATTATATCCCTAAACTCCCTAAAAGTATCATACACTTTTATTCCCAGCAAAGCCTTGCAAAATTCAGCGGTTATGCGTTCTTGGGAAATATTCCTAAGTAAGTGCATGCATTCCAGCATAGCCTTTTTTGTCCTGTCTTCAACCTGAAACCCTAGAATTGATGCAAATCGAATTCCCCTGAGAATTCTAAGAGCATCTTCGGTGAAGCGTTCTTTTGGATTGCCTACACAACGTATTATACTGTTTTTTAAATCTTCCTGACCTCCAAAAGGATCAATAATATGATTATCTGTCATCGCACAGGCGTTAATAGTAAAATCCCTGCGCCTTAAATCCTCAATTATGCTATCAGTAAAATATACTTTATCTGGTCTGCGTCCATCGGTATACTGATCATCTATCCTATAGGTTGTAATCTCGATTAATTCCCCGTCCACAAGAACCATCACAGTACCATGTTTAATACCCGTGTCAATCTGTTGATAGCCTCCAAATACCTTTTTTATCTCCTCAGGAGTAGCAGAGGTAGCAATATCCCAGTCATAAGGTTCTTTGCCCAGTAGAGAATCCCGAACACAACCACCCACAACATAGGCTTCAAATCCAGCCTGGTGAAGCTTATTTAATACAAATCTAATTTTTTCAGGAATACTAATATTTTGTAAGGTCATCCTCTGCACCTCAAAAAAATTATAATTTCCTTGTATAAAAAAACACGGCTACTATAAAAATAACCCCTATTAATCCTACTATAGGATAAAGGGTATTAACAATAGATGAAAAACCAAGGGTAGACAGAAAGGATGCTGAACATACTATTAATGTAGCCGAAATTAAATGATTAATACCAAATCTGTCATGAAAAAAAGAAGTCATTGAATATAAATTGCCTACAAGGGTTGTAAGTATAGCCCCCCATACAACAAAAGAATAAAGAATTGAGAAAAACCAGGAATTATCAGAAATAATATAGAGTACTGGAATTTCATAATCGAAAATATCAGGTATATGTGCCAGCAAACAAAAATGAAGAACCAGCAGCATAAACCCCAGAATACATCCGCCTATCAAGCCGCCCATTACCAATGTATCCCTATCCTTAAACTCATGCCCCAGTTTTGCCAATACTCCGGTACTAAGAATTATATTGAAGGAAGCATAAGATATACCTTGCTTTATCAAATGAATAGGTCCTGCCTGGATAAAGCTTATTTGACCTTTAAAGTTGTATCTATTAAATAAGGTGATGAAAACTATTATAAACTGAAATGCAAGAATAACAGTGATTAGTATTTTATTTATGGACAATACTCCTTTAATCCCATATCCAATAATTACAATAGCTATCAGTGCAGTTATGATAACCCCAACTATATATGGCATTTTGCCAAACTCTTGAAATACTGCACCAGCTCCAGCTAACATAGCCATATTGATAACCATCATAGCAAAGATAAGATATATACTGACTATAGGAGAGAGAAATCCAAACATGGTATCCATTAATTTTTTAAATGAGGAAGCCCCAAGCTCCATTCCCAGCAGAAGTATCTGGATTCCAATGTAAACAAAGAGGAAGGAAGATATCAAAATTGCCCATAAGGAATTATCCCCATA
>FZPS01000018.1_pt528 | contig 14293 bp, 13 predicted proteins | sample 1817821 | NCBI WGS metagenome assembly FZPS01 (sample SAMEA104158645, study PRJEB21678) | metagenome | place: Germany | collected 2015-04-21 | reverse complement strand
GAGCATCAAAACCACCAACCTTGGTGTCATCATCGGCGGCCTGATATTCGGAATCGGTTTCGGAGCGGCAGGTACCTGCCCCGGCACATGTGTGGCGGCTGCAGGCAGCGATGGGATCAAAAAGGCTATAAGTGCCGTAATCGGCGGCCTGCTCGGTGCCTTCGTCTTCTCTCTCAGCTACGGATGGTTCAAGGATCTGGGATTGTTTGACTCACTGAATGCCGGAAAACTGACCCTTTTCAATATTTCGGATGCCTTTCCCTCAGTTATCAACCTGGGATTCGGTGGACTTCTGATTATGGGCCTGCTCCTGACAGCTGCAGCTTATGTCCTGCCCGGCAGCCTGGCAAAGGCTCAGCCCGTAAAACAGACAAGAAACATGAATTAGCCGGCCCGATACATGACATCAGCATGTATTAACATGCCTGATGTCAGAGGTATGAACTTAGAGACACGATATAAGAAGCATGAACCAGCAAGAATGAGAGGTTTCGAAATTGTAACTGTATAAATAATGAATACAGTAAAAATAGATAAGAAAACCATATAAGCACTTTTAACAATTATGGAATGACTTTGAATCGACAAGCATTGTAAGAGAACTAAATGCGAAATTTGAAAGGAGATTGAAAATGGCGGCAATTACAATAACAAAGGATAATTTCAATAAAGAGGTAATGGAATCCAAGGTACCCGTCCTGCTGGACTTCTGGGCTCCCTGGTGCGGCCCCTGCAGAATGGTAGGGCCCCTGGTGGAACAGCTGAGCGAGGAATTGGAAGGTCAGGCCAAGGTAGGAAAGGTAAACGTAGATGAAGAAATTGAACTGGCTTCTGCCTTCCGGGTAGCCAGCATCCCCACCCTGGCTGTAGTCAGGGACGGAAAGGTAACCGCCCTGCAGATTGGTGCCAGAAGCAAGAACGATATGAAAAAGATGTTGGATCTGTAAATCAGGATAGTATCTATAAAAGGTAAAAGGTGCAGCCAAATCAGCTGCACCTTTTGCTTTTTCACTCACTGTAGTCCATAAGTCCGCTTCGACTTACCAGAGTTATCTTCCCTCTGGACAGGGACACCAGACCCTCGCTCTCAAAATATTTCAGCATCCTGGATACAACTTCCCGGGCGGTGCCCAGGTTCCTGGCAATAACTTCGTGGGTAATTGCCAAATCATCAGTTTCTTCAATGGCAGACTGCTCCAGCAAAAAAACGGCCAGCCGCTTGTCCATGCTCATAAATACAACTTGTTCCACAACCCACATTACATCGGACAGGCGGGCAGAAACAATCTCGGCCTCAAAGCTCTTGACTGCCGGGTTGGAATCACTGAGCTGCTTGAAAACAGAAGCCGGCATGATCATAATTTCACTGTTCTTTTCCGCTTCCACATGTATATCGAAGGTAATATTGCGCATGATGCAGGAGGAGGACAAAATACATACATCCCGCTCAAAGAGGCGGAAGAGGGTAATTTCCTTGCCGGATTCCGAAAGAATGAAGCAGCGCAGCTGACCGCTCTTTACAAGAATCAGCCCGGTGCAGTCCTCTCCGTCGTGAATGTTCTGCCCCTGCTTGAAGCACCGCTGCAGCAATTTTCCCTGCACAAATCTTTTTTGTTCTGAATTCAGTGCAGGCCAGAAGGCAAGCACCTCTTTTACGAACTCCAAATCCTCAATAAGCAAAGCACATCACACCTGTTACATTTATTTATACTATATGAGAAACTTTATGCCTGTTATGCCTGCCATAATAATAACACAGATGACAGTACAGAAAAAGGAGAAGCTGATGAAATGATGACTCCCCGCTGAAAACAGCCTAAAAAAGCACTGATAGAAACAGGCATTTTACGTTTATTATTGTATAATATAATAAACTGCATAAAGCAGACACAGATAAATTCGAGTATAAAAATCTGAGTAGAATTAACATACAGAAAGGTGGAACATAGTTGAAGATTATAGACGCCCACCTCCATTTTTCAGAGCGGGAGCACTTCAGGAGAACAGCAGAAACAGTGGCGGAAGTGGCTTTTTCTGCCAAGGGGCTGAGAAGTGAATATGAAATAGCCGGAGTAACAGCAGGTATTGTTATGACCTCACCGGGCAGGGAACCGCTGCCTTCCTCCGGATACTCCCGGGAGCTGGAACTGAAAGACGGAAGCATCGAAAATCTGCTGGCCTGTATAGGAGTCAACCCGGTGGATTTATCCAATGATCCCGGAGAAGAGCTATACCTCATTGAAAAGGAGCTGAACATGCCCTATGCAACTGGTATCAAGCTTTACCCCGGATACTTTCCCTTTTATGTAACCGATCCTCTTTATAAACCGATATACCGTCTGGCTCAGAAGTATAAAATGCCTGTAGCCATTCACTGCGGAGATACCAGTTCAGCCAGGGCAAAATTAAAATACAGCCACCCCATGACTGTTGACGAGGCGGCTGTGGAATATCCCGATATTACTTTTGTAATCTGTCATATGGGAGACCCCTGGGTTATGGATACAGCTGAGCTTATATCCAAAAATCCCAATGTCTATACCGATGTATCCGGCATGATTGCGGGAAATGCAGCCTTTATACAAAGGCGCCGGAATACTGCCCTGTACATGGACCACTTCAGGCAGGCAATGGTGTATGCCGAACAGTATGACAAGATATTGTTCGGAACCGACTGGCCCATTGCGCCTGTGGTGCCCTATGTGGAGTTCATCAAAGACCTTGTTCCGGAAGAACATCACCAGGATGTTTTCTTTAACAATGCTCTTAAGGTTTATCCCAAACTCAAGGATTTGTTCGATTCTTCCGGTTCATGAAATATATTACTGCCAATCCCAAAGCTATCATCATCGGCCTGACATGTATCATATAGGCAGACAGCTGCATGAGAGGCGCCATGGCCGGGTTGCCGGGCATCACCACCAGGGCAAGCACTGCTATGGTAACGGGGAAGAAGGCAACAATGAGAGCCAGGATGGCTATAAGCAGTGTCAGCAGCCTGCTGCCCTTCTCCAGCTTTTTGGAGCAGGCAAAAATGAGAAACATGATGAATGCAGGCAGGATAATTAGGATGGCGGATACAGCTGCTGCTATAACGCTGCCGGCTCCCATGGAGGGAAGGCGCAATACTTTGAAGAGCAGAGTAGTGGAAACCGCGCCAAAAACCGGTGCCAGTGCGGAAATCAGCCCGATAAAGAAGGCTGCCCGCCTGCCGCCTGATGTACCCAAGGCTGCAAATATAAAGCATACAGCCAACACTGCAGTTGAGATAATTCCAACAATCAGATTGAAGCTGTACAGGGTATTCTGGTAGGTACTCATATCCATCTTACTTTGCAAAATCATGGTAGAGAGGATCCGCTGTCCGGCAAAGGATACCAGGCCAAACAGGGCAAAGGTCAGAATTAACCCTATGACAGACCAGTCATGTTTTTTTACCAACGGTTCTTTTGCTGTAACGGTTTTCATTGTTCTCCCCCTTTACTCCTTCTTCAGTGCCTCTTCCTGATTGGAAAGCACCTTGATTACCGCCTGCAGAGCATAACTCAGCTGACGAATCTCATTAAGCTCCAAATTCCTGAAGTCAGGAATATATTTGCTGATCATCTGAACTTCGGGCAACTCGTTGTTCATATCATACAACTCCTTTTCATCAAATCCGGGTATGGATTTTACCCGTTCCTTAACATCAGTTATGACAGGCAGGTCATTTTCCGGCCGATCCAGATAAAAATAGCAGCAGCTGGTCCAATAATCCGAGCGCTCAAACAAATCAAAGGGAGGCAGAACTTCCTTTTCAAAATCTATGGGCCTGCCGTCTTCCCCGGCGTAAAGGCCGGCCCGGATCACGGATATATCCTTTTCCCTGAAATACTCAAGCAGATTCCTGTCCCAGCTTCCTATCTGCTGCATGGTCACCCGGATATTCTTATCAAAATATATTGGATCCGGAATGTGAAACCGGTAGAAGCAAAGGGCCATATCCTGGTCATCAGCTACCGTGAACCCCTGATATTGGTTGCTGTATTGCCCCTGACACCAGCCTGTGCCCACATAGTCCTCCGTTCCTGTTCCGCACAGAGTGGGGTACTCATCGTCATCGTCCAGGTAGAACTTTACTTCCCCTTCTCCTCCCCAGGACTTGCTGTATTTATCCTGATCCATGAACACTCCGAAGCTGGCACCCAGAAACCTGCCTTTTCCCTTTACCCTGCTTAGGATGGTATAGTCCTTTCTCAGAGTGGTAGGCAGTTCCTGATTATACCAGGCATGGAAGTAGAGGGCATCATCCGGTATATCATCACCCAGGGTATAATCGATGTCATAATAGAGCATATTGGCGGTTGAGAAGCCGTCATTTACCAGATCCACCCTCATCCCTGTGCGGAAGGGCATGGGTATGAAGCAGTTCAGGGATCTGCCCTCCGGACTGGAAAAGCATGCGCTCTCAAAAGCCGTCATCCTACCCAGGCCCATGCAGAAGAAGTCTCCCAGGGGGACATTTACTGCAGCCTGCTCAGCTCCATCCCAGCGGATCTCCAGCCTGAGCTGTTTCAATAGCCTGGGGCAGAGCCCGTGGATGGTCATCCAGATGCGCCGTATAACCCCGCTGCTGCCGCTTGCTTCCGCAAGAGTCAGCCTTTTGCCGGGCTGTATGAAGAAGTAGGGGGAGCCTTTCCTTCCCAGAGAGCTTTTTCCGCCTCCGCCTTTCCTGCCCCACACATTCTCAGGGCTGGCCCACCGGGTTGCCACTCCCTCGGGTTTACGAAACCAATCTTGATTAATCATCTTTTTCCTCCAACAGAAATATATTCTTTGCCTGCATCCCTATCCTTTGATTCCTCCCAGTACCAGACCGGTGGTAAAGTATCGCTGCAGGAAGGGATATATGCAGATAATGGGTATCATAGCAATAAACAACTGTGCGGATTTGGTTGTCCGTTCATTAATTATCTTCAGAAGCTCCAGATCCCGTACTGTCAGAGTTGTGGGATCCCTGCTTATTACAATGGTCTGCATGTAGCTCTGCAGGGGATACTTGCTGGTGTCGTTCATCAGTATAAGTCCGTCAAACCAGGCATTCCAGTGACCCAGCAGGGAAAAGAGGGTAACAGTGGCCAGAGTGGGGATGGAAAGGGGCAGAAATATGCTCCAAAGGATCCTGCCGTGTCCTGCTCCGTCCATATAGGCCGCTTCCTCCAGTTCGCCGGGTATCCCTCTGAAGAAATTAATCAGCAGAATAACATTAAAGACAGGCACTGCACCGGGTATGACCAGGGCCCAGATGGAATTCAGAAGCCCGGTTTCCCTTATGATCATATACCAGGGAATAAGGCCTCCTCCGTAAAGGATGGTTATGATAAAAAACCAGGTGAAGATTCCCTTTGCCCGGAACTGGGATTTGCTGCGGGAGAGGGGATAGGCAGCCAGAATCGTCATCAGCATGTTTATGGGAACCCCCAGAGCGACCCTGAGTACGGAAATCCCGAATGCACGCACAAAGGCATTGTTTTCAATGACATATCGGTAAGAATTCAGGTTGAAGTCCACTGGGAATATAACAACCTTTCCGCTGGAAGCTGCCGCACTGGTGGACATTGAAAGTGCCAGTACATGCAAAATGGGGAAGATGCACAGGGCAGCCATCAGGAAAAGCAGTATATAATTAAAAACCAGAAACACCTTGTGGCCGCGGGTTCGTATAATATTCATCTTATCCCCTCCTAAAAGACCCGGTAGCCTGCTGCTTTTTCCGCTGCCTTATTGGAAGCTGCGATGAAGAGAAGAGCCACCAGGGATTTCATCATACCGACTGCAGTAGCAGGGCCGTACTGATAGTTGTCTATTCCCATCCGGTAAACCAGCGTGTCGATGATATCACCGGTACTGTATACCATCGGACTGTAAAGGTTGAATATCTGCTCAAATCCTGCATTAAGTATGTTGCCTGTACTCAATACCGTCAGCAGGATAATGGTAGTGGAAATGCCGGGCAGGGTGATATGCCAGGTCTGCTGCCAGCGGCCTGCACCGTCTATCACTGCTGCCTCGTATAAATTGGGATCAATGGATGTAAGTGCAGACAGGTATACAATGGTGCCAAACCCAAAATTCTTCCATACATCCGTAATCACTATGGTAAAGGGAAAAATCTTCTCATCACCAAGGAAAAATACGGGCCCTATTCCCAGATATCCTAAAAATTGATTTACTATACCCTCAGACGGGGAAAGGATGGTTATGAGGATACCGGACAGAATAACCCAGGATAAAAAGTAGGGCAGATAGATGATTGTCTGTACCGTCCGCTTGAATGAGGAATGTACCACCTCATTGAGGAGCAGGGCTACCGTAACCGGCACTATTATTCCTGCAATCATCTTCATAAATGCAATGAATACTGTGTTACGGATTACACTGACGATATTGGGCATACCGAAGATATAGGTGAAATTGGTCAGCCCAATCCATTCGGACCCGAAAAGACCCTTCCCCGGCAGAAATTTTTGAAAGGCTATTACATTGCCCACCATGGGGCCATATGCATAGACTACCATTATCAGAACCGGAGGCAGGAGCATCAGGTACAGGGGCAGCTCCCGTCTCCACTTTTCTCTTTGCTTAGTTTTCATAATTTCCTCCCTGAAGTCAATTACGGTTTTCTTTCCACCAATCATTTACTTCACGGGTGATGTCCTCCCCTCCCAGGCTGTACCACTCATTCACAAAGGCATCAAATTCCGACAAAGGCTCGCCCATTATCACCTTGATAACCATTTCTTCCTCCATGGTATGGAGAGCAGCCATTTTCTCGGACATAGTCTGAGTAGGTGCTCCGTAAAACCGGTTCAGCATTCCCCGATCCCGGGCAATTTCATTCAGAATGCTGACAGCACCATTCTCGCCATTGGTTGCCACCTCCACCCAGGCCTCCTTGATGCCCTGGTCGAAGTAGGCGGCAATAATCTGATACCTCTGGCTTTCATCAATATTCAAACCTGAAGGATCACGTCTGGCCAGAGCTCTGGATAATTTCTCATGGGCAGTAAGCATGTTATTGGGCTCCCATAAATGAAAATCCGTATATTTGTATTTGATTACATCAGGATTATCCAGATCACCCAGATATGCATCCCGCAGTTTCTGATCCGTGTCATCCTGCAGGAAGTTTTCAGTCCACAGATTAATCATCTTCATGACAGCTTCAGGATGCGGATATCCCTTTCGTACCACTATCATAGAGTAGACAGCTGCCGAGTACTGACTCTTTGCAGTCTTATCATCGATGGAGGGAATGGGAAAGGCCTGCCAGTATGCGTCGGGATAGTTGGCCTGGCTTAAATTTAGCGGATGGTAAGGATTCCACCAGACACCGAACTCAATGCCCACCCTGCTGTTAGCAATATCCTCGGACAGTTTTACTGCGTCCTTTACACCAAATTCCGGATCGATTTCTCCACGTTTGTACATCTCCTGCAGGGCAGCCAGTGCCTCCCTGTATTCAGGCTGAACTGAGCCGTAGACCAGGGAGCCGTCCCTCTCGATCCATATCCTGGGATAGGCATGAAAACCATTGAAGAACCCCTGCAGTCCTCCATATGCCGACCATAAATCCTTGGACATGGCAAGTCCAAATGTATCATCCAGGCCGTTGCCATCCGGATCCTCTTTAACAAAACGGGCAGCCATTTCCATGACATCCTGCATGGACTGAGGCGGCGCCATACCCAATTTGTTCATCCAGTCCTGCCTTATCCACAAAAGAGGAGCTCCGGCAATGGAGGCATCGGTTAAGGGCAGCCCCATCATCCTGCCTTCCAGAGTGACAACAGGAAGGGCAGTAGCGTCCTGTTCCATAACATCCTTTGTCTTTTCCGATGCATAAGCTTCATATACATCGGTCAGGTCTTCAATCATTTCACTGTCATACAACAGCTTGAACAGGAGTGAGTTGACAACGAATACATCGGGCAGTTCCCCCGACATAACCGTTGCAGATAACTTCTGACTGTACTGGGAGGCATCAACCACCCACAAGTATTTCAGGTTGATTCCCAGCTTGTCGGCATAGGTGCGGGTCCAGATATTGTTATGGATATCGTTGTCGCCCAGGAATTTCACCGTTGCATCCACTGATTTGACCGACATCATCTCAACAGGCGGTGAATACTTCTCATCCGCCTTCAAATCAAAGTCCTCGGCTGCCGTATCATTCTGATCGGGCTCCGTAGAGCTTCCGCTGCATGCAGCAATAAACATTGCAATTACAAGAAATAAACTGATTAGGATTGCCCGCTTTGTTTTTCTCATTGCAGTAACCTGCTCCTTTCTTACCTTTCTATGAGATTCAAATGTACTTTTTGAACCATTCCGCCATTTCTATATTCATTTCCACCGTATCAGCATGCCCGACACCGGGATAGATCCTGTAGCAAAGGGCTTCCTTGTTCCTGGTCAGGGGTTTCAGCTTTTCATAGAGCCTTATCACACCCTGGGCAGGAGTGAGTTCGTCTTTTTCTCCGCACAGCATGAGCAGGGGAATGTCCTTCATTTCCTGATAATAGTTGATGGGCTGGATTTTTTCAGCCAGATTGCGGAATTCCTTCAGATCCTCTTCCTTCTCAATAATGCCGTAGGATTTCAGTTCTTCTGTCATTCCCCTTGATACAATGCCATCCACTATGGACACCCAATCCGGCGTGCTGATTATGGGTACTGCGGCATTGATGCGTTTTTCCCCGCTCACCAGATAGGCAAAGGTGATGCAGCCGCCCATGGAGTAACCTGCCAGACCCACCCTTGACGCATCTGCTGTCTCATGATCGGCAAAGTGATCCAGCAATTGGTTGATTTCAGCCTCACTTTTGGTAATGGCCTCAAGAAGATCTATGATCCTGGTACCGCTCCTCTCTCCATGGCCTGCCGCATCCGGTGCAACAACATAAAAACCATTGGCTGCCAGCAGATATGCCTGAGGCAGGATAAATTCCTTTCTGCCCATATAGCCGTGATACAACAAAACCATGGGCCTTTTTCCTGGCTCATCTGTCCTGTACAACTCCAGCACAGGTATGTCCTTCACTCTTCTGTTTCTTACAATAATATCCACTTGCTTTCCCTCCCATCACAGAGTCTCTCCCGTTTTTATTATACAGAAAACCTGATATGGGCTCCATATCAGGTTTTTTACTTATATTTAGTTAATTTTACTTTATTATATATACCTTATTTTTATATATCAGGATTCCGCTGAACTTCCGTACCTGGCCCTGTATTCCAGGGGAGACATGCCCATATACTTCCTGAAGGTCTGATTGAAGTAGGAGGGGGAGGCAAAGCAGAGCTCTGCTGCTATGGAATTGATCTTCCGGTTGGTCTGCGCCAGCAGCTCCTGTGCTCTCTGGATGCGCATGCTGGTAATATAGCTGGTTAAGGTCATGCCGGTAGCCGCCTTAAATATCCGCGACAAATATGAGGCATTATAGTGCACCAGATCGGCAAGAGCCGTCAGGGATAAAGGCTTATTAAGATTCTCTGAAATATGTTCCCTGACCATATGAATGGCCTGGGAATCACCCAGGGCAATATTTGATTTCCCTCCGTCCGCTCCCCCGGGGGCCGCGAACATGCCTGTCCGGGCTATAATCAGCCCTGCTCCCCTGGTTCTGCTGTTTAAGATCAGCCGGTTGCAGCTTTTATAAGCCTCACCCAGACAATGAAGCCTGACGGGCTTTCCCCATATTACAAAGGAAAGATTAATGCCGGCTTCCTCTGAAAAGCGATCCTGCATAACTTCTGCAATTCCCTTTATCCTCTTGACCGGATGGGGCTGTGATTCATCTGCTTCGTGCACGGAATCCATGGGGCGGGGCTGCAGGACAAAAACAAAGGTGTTTTTTCTGTATTCATCCAGTATCATCTCGAAACGTGGCAGCAGATAGGTATAGGTAAGCTGCTGCAGTATGGGGTATACTGCAGATTGTTCCCTGAGACTGAAATCCTCGGCATTGGTAATACTGCCGATCATCAGGCAGACAGCCTGCCGGTGATCCAGGGAAAGATTCATGTTCCTGATCATGTACTCAGGCTCCTCTGGGCCGATATCCGGATATTCCAGCAGTGATACCAGGAATTCATGCCGGAATTCCAGCGGGCTTTCGCTCAAACGGCTCAGCCTCACCTGATTCCTGATTCTTTGCACCGCCTTGTGCAGGCTTTCAGCAATCTTTTCATAACCTTCGGTCTTCAGAATGTAGTTGACCGCCTCCAGCTGATTTGCCTGATAGATATAATCAAATTCTGTATACCCGCTAAGAAATATAACCTGGCTGTGAGGCCATCTTGCCTTTACCTGCCGGACCATCTCCAGCCCGTTCATGCCAGGCATGTTGATATCGCTGAGCACAATATCAACCCGCTCGGTATTCAGAATTTCCAGGGCTTCATAAGCTGAAAAGGCCTTGAAAATGTCCAGTTCCAGATCCTCATAGTTGTAAAAAGCATTATACAGGCCCTCCACCACATCCGGTTCATCATCTACGATAAGCAGTTTGTACATGCTCTCCTCCTGACTCAAAGTCCGCCTGTCAATTGGAAATCTCATCAATCGATTCGTTGTATACCTTTTCCATACGCAATGCAACCTTCAGCCCGCCCAATTCGCTTCTGCCGACCTCTACCCCGCTGTCCGGCCCATGACCCAGCATCAGCCTTCTGTGTATGTTCACAAGGCCGGTGCTCTCAGCATCCAGATCTTCAGAATTAAGCTTTTCCTTAAGCAGATTCAGCTCCTCATCGCTCATATCATCCCCGTTGTCTTCAACGATGATGGCAAGTGAGCCGTTTCCGGACTGAAAATATATTTTTAATAACCCGTCTCTTACCTTGTTCTTAAGGCCATGCTCAAAGACATTCTCTATTACCGGCTGCAGAATCATCCTGGGTACCGTCAAACCCCGCAGCCCTTCAGGCAGCTCTTCGAAATGCATGGAAATGCGGTTGCGGAAGCGGTGAGCCTGGAAATCCGCGTATATCCGGGCATGCTGTACCTCTTCCTCCAACAGGGCCTTGGAACTGGCATTCCGTGTTATATATTGGAAGTAGATTCCCATCTGTCTTGAAAACTCCGCCAGGTTCTCATAATCCTCATTAACAGCCATATCATTGAGGACAAAATAGCTGTTATAGAGAAAGTGGGGATTGATTTGTGACTGCAGCTGCTTAAGTTCTGATCTCTGATAGAGTATCTTTTGTTTGTATACCTGATCAATCAGGTTTCTGATCCGCCCCAGCATGGAATGAAATGCAGTAAACAGGTATCGGAATTCATTGTCCTTTTCATACTCAACCTTGATATCCAGATTGCCGGACTCCACTATCTGAAAGGCTTCCACCAGCTGAGTCAGGGGATGCTTAACCTGCCTGTACAAAAGGTACAGGAATAAAAAGGCGACAACTGCTACATAGGCGGTAAATATCCAAAAGTAAGGATGATAACGCTGAAGGGGTCTGTATATCTCCTCAGCGGAGGTATAGTTAATCAGCGTAAGGCCGATGTTTTCATCCCTGTATACTGTAACAAGATACATTACATCATTCCACTGCTTAAGCTCGGTTGTTGTCTGCATGTCAGCTGAAGGAGAATCGGCAGCGGAAAGGACTTCTGACCGGCCCGCCGGCAGCAGGCTCAATACAGCAGCCGGATCCCCGGCCGGAGTTCCCCAGCCGGCAATCAGCTGTCCGCTCTGCTGGTCCAGGAGGGCCATTCCACCGTCAGACGCCCTTTTAATCTGGCCAAGGCCGGCCTTGATGCTGCCCGGAGACAGCTCCACGGTAGACAGGCAGGTTGGATAAATGCCTTCTCCCTTATATATCTGGACGGAAGCCACTGCTGTGACGAGGATTCCGTCATTAAGCATCAACTGACGGCTGCTGCCGGTGGTCTGATTTACCAGTTTCTCATACTCCTCTTTGGTAAGGCCGGTAACATTTCCATTTGCCTGAATGGATCGGTTTATACCAGGCATGTGGATGGATGCATTCTGTACTATATCGCTGATATCCAGAAGTGATGCCAGCCGATCCTTTATACGGTTAATGGCAAAAACCATGTCGATATCGGTCTCGTATTCAGGAAAGACAGCAAGCCTCATTACATCCTTGTCATTCAGAAGAACGGATTGCTGCTTGATAATCCGGGATATGTCGGATCGAAGCTTGTCCATGTAAAACTGACTCTGAGATTCCTGGGACAAGGCAATCTCAGCCTGCAGGCGGTTTATTGTCCATCGATAGATGCCGAAACCGGCAGCATAAACAGGTATGACAACCACAATAAAGGCAGCCAATATCAGGGTAAAAATCGATTTGCTTCCATTCTTATTTGCTATGTTGCTTCACCTGCCGGCAGCTAAAGTCCACTGGTTGACAAGAATATACAATAATATATATGGGCAATTTAAACTATATTGAAAGGCAGGAATAATGTCAAGTGCAGCAGAACTGCAGGAACAATGGCCAAAGAAAAAACGGCGGCAGGTTACCGCCGCAAATTATTCCTTTTTTCTAGGGTTCTGGCTGTCATGATCTCCTTACCCAGATTCAAGGTGCTGAACAGGTCATGTATGAAATTTGCTCCTCTTGATATCAGAAGGCCGGTCAGGAGATTTCCCACAAAGGGAATCTGAAAGGGTATGTCCAGCAGTTGAAAAACGTCTGCCCGGGTTCCCAGGGCTATCAAAATGCCGACAACCATGGCACCTGCTCTGTCCCAGTTGAACTCTCTGTTTTTTCCCAGCATCTTAATGGTCTCCCAGATGCCTTCCGCTATAATCGCTATGATTACCACTCCATAGAGCTTCAACCGCCCACCTCCTGTCCCAATAAAAAAGACCGGCTAAACCGGCCTATCCATTTCAAATTCATTCAGAAATTGTATTTTCTTTAGACTGTGGCTTTCATACTCCGCTTCACTAATCAGACCTTTCTGTTTCATAACCTGCAGATGCAGCAAAAACTCCTTACATAATTCGGCGAGGGCGGATTTACAGCATTTCTCTTTAATCATATTGACCCCTCCCCTCAGATGAGTAACCCGCTATATTTATATTAGCTTCGCTCCTATACATTGTTTTAACTTATATATATGTGTTTTTATTGTATTCGCTACTTTTCTGAATATTCCTTTAACTTTCTGAATATTTTAAAATTTGTTTTTTGCTATATTGCCTATACATATAGTAGAAGGTTGTTTTCATGCTGCAGCCATGACAAAAATTCCTGATAGGCTTTGCTTTTAACCAGATCTTCAAATTCTGACGGCACATCCATGCTGCGGTGCTTCCATTGGTATTCGAGCTCAAGCAGAAATAGAAACTTCTCAGGATATTTCCGATAATAGTGGGTTAGCAGATCAAATATCATAGCCAGCTCATTTTTGCGCCTTCTGTATATCAGTCTGCTTATATACTCCTCCATAACAGGCGTCAGCCGTGAATACTGTCTCCATGCCTGAGCAAGGGTACGAATGCTTACAGCACTGTATTCACCCTTATTCAGGTATTGTTTTAGTTTGAACTCGTAGTCATCCGTTGTTTGCATCAGATAACGTACAATTTCAGCATCATTCACAATTTCCACTGAAAGGTAGTCCCAATGATGAACCAGATATTGACCATATGGATAATACATTGCTGTTTCCTTCAAATAGGAAACACACAGACTGCAGAGTATATCATTTGGTTTATCGTGATACAGGCCGTTATGAGCAATGTATTCACGAAAATCTATTTCCGACAGGTTATTCTTATTATACTGGTTCCTGAAATATACAGCCTGAGCCCATATGTTGCTTTCCTTACTGTCCAGATCCTTATCCAGCAGGGTGCTTAGATCCAGCCGGACCAGAAGATCAACCAGCTTAATCCTGATATCCTCCGCTTTTCCCGGTATCATGCCCCTGTACATAGTACGTATCATTCCGGTGTATCCGGACGGCCGGTAGTAACGCAGCAGTTTCAATGCCAGCCTGCTGACCTCGGTCCAGTCCATGCTGACGGAATCGCAGCTGATTTCCCCCGGCTTTTCCGGATCATTGTAATACCGAACAGAAAGGCTGAGTATTTTTTGTATTGCAGGATGAATGGTGGACCAGATGCCGGATATTTCATCTTCGGAGTGAGTTGACAGCGCTTTTAAGCAGCCTATCAGATTACCGTTTTTTCCGGCCATGGCATTATCTATCAGCAGCTTCAGGGCTGAATTCTTTATCTTCCTTTCTAATCTGTCTATTCTG
>FZPS01000218.1_pt78 | contig 14295 bp, 23 predicted proteins | sample 1817821 | NCBI WGS metagenome assembly FZPS01 (sample SAMEA104158645, study PRJEB21678) | metagenome | place: Germany | collected 2015-04-21 | reverse complement strand
AGACACTTGACACCTATCTAATATTGGGTTTTGAAACGAGCCTAAACTACCGTTAATTTGTTCGTAGGAACAATTGGTGGTAAAAGTCTAACGGAAACCAATTAGTGGCACTATACTTTCGGGTTAGCGCAGAAGTTGGAAAGTACGTTAGAACCTGCTGGCTTTAGCCACGCAGAGTTTCAGAAGGAATTTGGCTATTGTTAGCATTTATAAAGTCGAAAGCATCAAAGCAAACGAAGAATACGATATTCAGCCATTAAATCCTTGAGGGAGCAATATGCCCCCTTTTTTTTGTGAACAATTTTTGTGATTTTTATATAATTGATATATATAACTAAATCTTTGCAAGCTATTTACTGAGTATGCGATTTGTTGTGTGGGACAAATCGTATTTTTTATTGAAAGGAGGGCGTAATAGTGCAAATTCGTTTAGCTGGTATTGTGCCAGAGTCCATTGTTGATGGTCCGGGTATGAGATATGTTATTTTCACACAAGGTTGCCCGCATCATTGTGAAGGCTGTCACAACCCAGCTACGCATGATTTTAGCGGAGGATACCTAGAAAATACGCAAAATATTATTGACCAAATTTTAAAAAACCCATTACTACAGGGTGTCACGTTAAGTGGTGGAGAACCTATGATGCAACCACAGCCGTTAATAGAAATTGTTCAGGCTATCAAACAGCATGGCAAAGATGTGGTCGTATATAGCGGATTTACATACGAGCGCATTTTGGCTGATGAGGGAGATAAAGCAAAGCTTTTAAAACTATGCGATTACCTCATTGATGGTAAATTTATTTTCAATCAAAGAAGTTTGTCTCTCCAGTTTAGAGGTAGTTTGAATCAAAGAATAATCGACATCCAAGCTTCTTTACAACAAGGACAAATTGTAGAAAAATCTTTTTAACTAGGAGGTAAGTATGGAGAAGAAACTTAAAATAATTTTTGACCGAGACGGCGTATTGAATGAACTACATCTCAAAATAGCAGAAAAACTAGGGTTTTTTGTTGAGATGTTCAAAAACTATCATATTGAACACAACGAGCACTTTGATGAAGATCTGCAAAAGGCTATTTTGAAGTGCTTTAAAGACCCACAGATTTTTGCTGACACAGCTCCAGCTCAAGGTTTTGAAAGACTGGCAGAACTTCGTGCAGACCCTCGTGTGGAGTTAATTGTGCATTCCCTTTCTTATTCAGATATTATTGCACAAATAAAAAAAGAGTGGGACCAAAAGCACGGCTTAACATTTTTTCATAATTATATTGATTGTTTTGGAAAACAAAAGAAAATGCTTGATGCTTTTATCCAAGTCGAGGATTGTTTAGAAAACCTTGAAAAATCCCCTGCACAATATAAAATTTTGATTGACAAAACTTATAATCAAGGCGACTTGCCACCCAACACTATAAGAGTAGCTAATTTATCTGATGCGGTAGACATAATAAAGATTTTACTTTAAGGTCTGTCTGAACCAAGTATCACTTAATCAAGAACTTGCCTTTGTATAACCAAAATATTGCCTTGGAACCCAAGTAAAAGCCTTGACAAAAGGGGAAATTGGTGGTATAATTAAATTAATAAAAAATATCAACAAAGGAGAGTTGAGATATGTCCAATAATGAAAAAAGCTACGGTCCGAGCCCACAGATTCATATATACCAAACCAGTAAAAAGCTCCTTGAGTTCACCAATAAAATGGTTATTGCAGATGTTGATACTTATGGTAATGTGCATTCGAGAGGTGGGGGAGGCAATATCCCTTCTAGGATAGGCTTACAAATTCAAGATTATTCTGCAGGTACAGGAGATGCTAATATCAAGCTGTTTGCAAACATTGCCCCTTCTGAAATAGCATATCTTTTAATGTTAGTACAGAGAGGAGACAAAGATATCAATTTTGTGCAACAAAAAATCATAGCCGCAAAAACCAATAATGAGGGAAGAGCCCCAGTAACGAAGCTAGAAATCATACGAGCTGACAAAGACAAAAATGGCAACGAGCGTCGTTTAAAATGGTTTATCAGAATCACCAATGGAAGTGGTTCCCCGAAAAAATCGACTACGGGTGGTATACAATGTGCACCGGGGTCTTTCACGAAGGAAAAGGAAGCATTTATTAATTTGAGCGACGAAGACATGTTTAAGGCTTTGTATGAGGTTCAGACATTTATTGAGTTATGGCAGATGGTAAATGCAATTCCTGTCATCAAAGAAGCACAAAAACAATTAGCAGAATTTTATAGCAAGAGGCAAGCAATATAATTTTTCTGAAGGAGGATTTATGAATAAAAACGGATATTTCCAATGTCAAAATTGTGGGCATGCTCAACACACCACAGAATTTGGGGAATGCGAAAACTGCTCATACGAAGATCTGATAGAAATCTCAGAACAACAATTCGATAAAATTGTTTCAAATCATTAAGATATAATTAAAATCCCGCAAAAACTGCGGGATTTTTTATGCCACACTTTGAGTTTTTGTAAGTTTGGTAAATATCTTCTATGTCTCAAAGCATAGGGATGTCAAAGAAAAACTATATCAACAACAAAAGCCTTCAGCGTGATTGCTGAAGGCTTGCATAATAAAAAATACTATTGCTTATCACTTCTTGCCAGTAGAGCCAAAACCACCACGGTCAGGAGTACCAAAGGAGTCAACTTCTTTGAACTTTATCTGGGGCATGGCTTGCATAATTCTAAATTGCCCTATTTTATCTCCTTTTCTCACCCATGTTCCTTCTGCATTAGCATAATCACTTGCTGGCAAACCATCTTGCATGTGTCTACCCTGCAAGCAAAATACAGGCATATGCCATTGGTCATTGTCACCAATATATGTATCATCTACTACACCAACAGAATTGGTTTGGATAAGTCCCCATGTTTTAAATGTCGAGCTTCTCGGTGCTAAATGTCCTTCCCACCCCGATGGTAGCTTTAAAGCAAAGCCAAGTGGAATTAAAGCATTTTTCCCCACAGGGATAAATATATCTCTGTTGGCATACACATCAATCCAAGTCCCCTTTTGGATTTTTTTAAGTTTCGTTGCTCCATTAAAATATTTAATACAAATTTTAAGCGGTGTGCGATCCATAGATAAAAGCCTTAAAGCACTATCAATCAACAACATAACTATTACAATAATATTAATCGTCTGTTCCATAATCACTTCTCCTTTTTAACATTTGATTAAGATGAAACGCAACAACTGTTTTGTCTTTGTTTGTTCCTCACTCATCTTTCATACGCTGTTTGTCAATCAAACTAGCCTACTTACTGAACTAACAATTCAAAATCACCATTATGATTATTATATTTTCTTTCACAATAATGTTAAGCGTGTTGACAATGATAGTATTGGGTTTAATCAATCGTTTCGGGTAGTTTTACAAGAATGAGATTATCTTGTATGATGGTTGTTGTGAGAAGCAAATGGTTGATATAAAAGCAAAATAGTGATATAATAGAAGGCAAAGAAATGTTCTAGGAGGCTTCTAATTAATGGCAAACAAAAAACAATACGACAACAAAAGCATAGAATTACTAGAGGGTGCTGACAGGGTTAGATTAAGACCAGGGGTCATATTTGGGTCGGATGGTCTTGAAGGATGTCAGCACGCAGTGTTCGAAATAATTTCTAATAGCATGGATGAAGCCAAAGAAGGTTACGGTAATGTTATCGAAGTAAAATATAATAAAGATAAATCTATTGAAGTTAAAGACTATGGACGTGGTGTTCCACTAGATTATAATGCATCACAAAAAAGAATGAATTGGGAGCTAGTGTTTTGCGAACTTTATGCCGGTGGCAAATTCAAAAAAGGCCAAGACGCAACCTATGTATATAGTCTAGGTTTAAACGGACTGGGAGCCTGTGCAACACAATATGCGTCCGAATATATGGATGTAGAAGTGGTCAGAGATGGGTATAAATATAATTTGCATTTTGAGAAGGGTAATAACATAGGTGGGCTCAAAAAAACTCGTACTAAACAAAAACAAACCTATACATATATCAAATGGAAGCCTGACATACATGTTTTTACCGATATTGATATTCCTCTTGAATATTTTGCTGACACCCTTAAAAAACAGGCTGTTGTAAATAAAGGCATATCTTTAAACTTAATATATGAGTCTGAAGAGAGTGCTCCTATACAACAAACTTTTTGTTACGAAAATGGTATTATTGACTATATGAACGAAATTAATCAAGGTAGTGAATTTGTACCTATAATTTATTTTGATGGTGAAAGAAGTGGCAAAGACCGTGCTGACCGAGATGAATACAGTCTTAAAATAGAGACTGTATTTTGTTTCAATAATAAAAATACTCTTATTGAATATTTTCATAACTCGTCATGGCTAGAATATGGCGGTGCCCCAGAAAAAGCGTTGAAAAACGGGCTCACATCAGCAATCGACAGTTATATATCACGCAATAATAAATATCTGGCCAATGAATCCAGGGTTCTTTTTTCGGATATTGAAGATAGTTTAGTGGCTATTATAAATACATTTTCAACCGAGACAAGCTATGAGAACCAAACGAAGAAAGCTATCACAAACAAATTTATTCAGGAATCTTTAACTGAATTTATTAGGCATAACTTTGAGGTTTATCTAACTGAAAACAGCACTTATGCCAATAAAATTGTTGACCAAATTTTATTAAATAAGCGTAGCCGAGAAAAAGCAGAAAGAGCACGAATTAATATTCGAAAAACTTTTCATGGCAATACAGATGCAACGAACCGTGTTCAAAAGTTTGTTGATTGTAGAACTCGAGACAAGAAAGTACGAGAGTTGTATATTGTTGAGGGAGATTCAGCCTTGGGCTCATGCAAGCTAGGAAGAGATGCGGAATTCCAAGCAATAATGCCCGTAAGAGGAAAGATTTTAAACTGTTTGAAAACTGATTTTGATAAAATATTGAAATCCGAAATTATCACTGACCTTATCAAAGTGTTAGGATGTGGGGTAGAAATTAAAAGTAAATACAATAAAAGACTAAACAACTTTAAGCTGAAAGATTTAAGATGGGATAAAATTATTGTTTGTACTGATGCTGATGTAGACGGCTTTCAAATTCGTACATTAATACTAACAATGTTTTACCGATTAATGCCCACGCTTATTCAAGAAGGTAAAATTTATATTGCAGAATCACCCTTATATGAAATTATATATAAAGATGAATCCTTTTTTGCATTTGACGAACAAGAAAAAATTCAAATTTTAAAAAGACTAAAGAATAAAAAATATATAATACAGCGCTCTAAGGGACTTGGCGAAAACAACCCAGACATGATGTGGCAAACCACTATGAACCCTGCAACACGAAGACTTATTCAAGTTATGCCTGAAGACTACGAAAAAACAAAACAAACTTTCGAGCTACTATTGGGGAACAACTTACAGGGCAGAAAAGATTTTATTGCACAAAACGGGAATAAGTACATGAGCGATATTGATGTAATTTAAAGAAACAATTGGTTGCTATCCAATTTTATTATGTGAAGGGGCACTCCGCCCATCCTGTGAATGAAAGAGCAGATTATTTAGCTAATAAGGCTATGGGCGAAACTAGTGCATAAACGACGGAGGAGTTTACTAAATGGCTAAACAAAAAAAAGCAACAGCAAAGACACAACACAAAGTTAAGAATCCCAAAATAACTATACATAAACAACCTATTACCGAAACACTAGAGCTGAACTATATGCCATATGCTGTCAGCGTAATTGTGTCCAGAGCTATTCCTGAAATTGATGGATTTAAGCCTGCTCATCGCAAGCTTCTTTATATGATGTATAAAATGGGTTTATTAACAGGGAACAGAACTAAATCCGCAAATATTGTGGGACAAACTATGAAACTAAGTCCGCATGGAGATATGGCCATTTATGAAACAATGGTACGGCTCACAAGGTCTAATGAGGCATTATTAATTCCTTTTATTGATTCAAAAGGCAATTTCGGCAAACAATATTCAAGAAATATGTCCTTTGCGGCACCTCGATACACAGAAGCAAAACTTGAACCCGTATGTGCTGAAATTTTTAAAGACATAGACAAAGATAATGTTGACTTTATTACTAATTATGATAATACTTTAAAAGAGCCTATTTTATTACCTACGACTTTCCCAAACATTCTCGCTAATCCAAATCACGGAATTGCAGTTGGGATGGCAAGTACAATTTGTAGTTTTAATCTCACTGAACTTTGTGAGGCAACTTCACAAATTTTAAAGGGCAAAAAAATCAATCTCATAGACATTATGCCTGCTCCTGACTTTTCTACTGGTGGAGAGATATTGTATGACAAAAAAGAAATGGAACAAATCTATCAAACAGGAAAAGGGTCTTTTAAAATCCGAGCCAAGTATCTTTATGACAAAAAAAATAACTGCATTGAAATTATTGAAATCCCATATTCCACTACAATAGAAGCAATAATTGAAAAAATCGTTGACCTTATGCGTAAAGGCAAGGCAAAAGAGATAGTGGATGTGCGAGATGAAACAGATTTAAAAGGACTTAAAATTACCATAGATTTAAAAAAAGATAGCAATGTTGAGTTATTGATGCAAAAGCTATTTAAATTTACTCCTCTTGAGGATACCTTTACCTGTAATTTTAATGTATTGATTAGTGGTCGACCACAAATTCTGGGGGTCCAAGAAATTCTTGATGAATGGATTGCCTTTAGAGTTAATTGTGTAAAAAGAAGTTCTTTGTTTGATATTGCTCGCAAACAGGAAAAGTTGCATTTATTGCAGGGTTTAAAAGCAATTCTTTTAAATATCGATAAAGCTATAAAAATTATTAAAAATAGTCAGGATGATAATGAGGTCATTGCTAATCTAGTGAAAGGCTTTAAAATTGACAAAATTCAGGCTGAATTTATTGCTGACATTAAGCTAAGAAATCTTAATAAAAATTACATTATACATAAAACCAGTGAAATAGAAAAGCTCATTAAAGAAATCGCTCAACTTGAAAAATTGGCATCAGATGATAAAAAAATCAAAAAATTTATTGCCACAGAGTTATTACAAGTAAGTAAAAAGTATGGGCAACCACGCAAAACCACATATATACACTATGACAATGTACCCATGATACAAGAAGAAGATACAATAGAAAATTACCCATGCAAAATCATAATTTCAAACAGTAATTATCTAAAAAAAATACATGCTAATAACTATGCTCCCGATATGGAAATTGTTTTAAAAGATGAAGACGACTTTATTATGCAAGTAATAGCCTGCAATAATAAAGATGATATTTTGTTTTTCACTAATTTAGGGAATGTATACAAAAGCAAAGTGTACGACTTACTTGACAGTAAGCCATCGGTGCTAGGTGAGTATTTGCCCAACTTATTGCAATTCGAGCCAAATGAGAGAGTGACTTTTGTATGTTGCACGGCTGACTATTCGGAGAAAGTTCTTTTCTTCTTTGAAAATGGGAAGGCTACCAAAATACCATTGAGTGCATACCAAACAAAAACAAGACGCAGAAAGCTTTTAAATGCTATTTCTATTAAATCTTCTTTAAAACAAGGATTCTGTGTCGGTAAAGAGATAGAGATACTTATCACCATGTCAAATCGGAAAAAACATAAGATTCACTCAAAAAATATAACAGAAAAAGTAACAAAGAATAATCAGGGAACACAACTTGTGCCCATTGGCAAAAAAACTTTTATAAAAAGCATTGTTGTAAACACCAAGCCATAAAATTCTCCGCACAGGTCGAATGAGCATAAGAGGTCGCGATTATAAGTCCTCAACTTACCCATCCTTCTCCCTATGCTCCAAATTTTATATTTGCTTTTAAAATCATTGTCCAAAAAAAATTCATGGTTGAGAGAGGGATATCGCCATGAAAAACAACGATTACAAATTATCAAAAGATCGTCTGTCTTAAAACAGTTCGCTCGATCTGAATTTTGCTTCGTTAGTATGCACTAAAATTTTAGTTATCTTTGTTACAATTTGCCACTTGTAAACCCAAGCGATTGGGTATATAATATAGATATAAGAGCAGAATAGAATAATAACAAATCATAACAGGATAAGGGGGAAAGAATATGAACGCTAATGAGATTGTAAAAGAATTGAGAGAAGCCTGTACGGATAATAAATACGCACCACCAATGGCAACTAACAAGATGTTAACTCAAGCCGCCGACCTCATAGAGTCTCTACAAAATCAACTTGCTGAATACGAAAAAAATTAAAACATTACAAGAATTAACAGCAAAATGGTACGGTATACCAAAAGTAAAAGGATCACAAAAAGATTACTATACAGTATATACTGATTATTGTAGCAACAAGGGAGATTATTCAGAAACATTTAAAACAAAACTGTATAACAAATATGGCACTGAATATTGCATATTATTAGAAGTGCTAAATACATATTACAAGGTGGATAAAGGACAATGTTAGATTATTTTTTACAGAATAAAGCAACAGGATATATTTACAGATTAACAGAAAGCACAAAAGAAACATATAGAATAATTGAAAATAACAGATTAGGTAATAGTATACGAATTATAAAAGAATATAAACAATACAAAAACGCACTCAAATATTTTGAAGAATTGAGCAACAAACCACTAATAGAAAAAAGAAATATTTCTGAATTACCTTGGAGGTAGAAATGCAACAATTAAGACAAAGAGTTTTGCTTGACGGTAAATTTAGAATTTTAACATTATATAAATATTGTCCTGTAAAATGGGGAACACAAGCAGGACATATTGTATATTTTACAGAAATCCCAGGTGTAGGAAAAAGAATAAAAGCGTATAAAGATGATGATTTTTACAATTCTTATGATGTTATAGTATGGAAAATGGCAGATGGTATTATATACGTTGATTTAATATAAAATGACGATTCTATCAGAAGGAGGAATTTTAAAATGATTATACATTATAATGAAGCTTTAACAGAGTGGATACAGAAAAAATTAAAACTATATGCAAAATATAGTGTACAAGGGAACAAAGAAAAGAAGATGCTAGCATTCGCACAGCTAGAAACAATTAAAGAAACATTAGCAAGATTCAATATTGACTTAGATATTAATTATTCTTTATTTCTGGCAACATTGCATGATTTAGAGAATAACAAAATTATTGAGATCGACATATAAATGTCATAAAAGCCATAATATAAAATTTTAGGAGGTTTTAAAAATGCGTAAATTAAAAGATACAGGAAGGTTGACAAAAGACATTAAAAGCATGATAACAGGTGAGATAATAGGGAACAATGGCAATTTAGTAATTATTGACAAGTGGATTGACAAAAAGCATTTATTAATTACCGATACGGTGACAAGACAAACATTTAAAATTAAAGATAGTGACATAAGCATTGACTATCCAGATGTTGCCAAAATGAATATTGAATTACTTTATAATGAAGGTTGGACAGAAGGACAATTGACAAAACACATAGAATAGAACTGGTATTTCATTCAAAATTATAGGAGGGATTAAATGTTATTAAGTGAAGCATTAAACAAAAAACAAAAGGAAATTAAAATTAAAACAATTAAAGTTAAAAAAGTAAGAGATTTATTAATTGGCGGTGAATGCTTTGAAACACTAGACGGGAAAAAGGTTTATATTCGGCAAAATGGAAAATGGTTTACATGCACAGGGAATAAGCCATTAATTCATAATTTTATCATTGTGGAGGATTAAAAACATGTGTAAAGATTGTATTTATTATGTTTATGATAACAGCACAGGTCAAGCGAATTGTAAACAGTTTGATAATATGACAGATGAGGAAATAGAAACATATTTTACAAATGATATAACAGGATGCCCGTATCAAGGAATAGAACAGCAACAGAATAAACCACTAACAATAAAGCAAGTCAATATTATGTTTGAAGCAAAAGAAAATGTTAGATTAAAAAACATGATGAAATGACGATTCTATGCCATAACAAAAATATAAAGGAGAATTAGAAAAATGAAAAAGTATTATGTAGTGGAGGAATTAGTCTACAGCAAGGGAACATTAATAGATACACATACTTATTATATGGGCGAGGATTTAGAGAAAGCAAAAGAAAAATACGAAGATGCAACAGCCGAGGAAAACTCAAAGGTTGAATTACAAATTTATAACTTGCCAGATGATACTGATATGGCGGATGAAAATGAAATTATTAATGCAATTAATGATGCGGCTTGCTATGACACGTTGGACAATGAGGTAAAGCTATACGAGTATAAGAAGGATTATAAATCAGTTGGCAGATGGTGGAACGATTCAAATATTGAATTAGTGGAAATTGAAAACGAAGTCTATGCATTAGCAGGATGGAATGGTGAATCCTACACTGATTCATGGAAATGTTCAGGTGCAGGCTATACTGAAATATCAAAAGAAAAATACAACATAACACCAGTCTATAAGTTGGCATATAAAGATTTAGATGGTAAAGGCGAGTATGTTATCATTGATTATTATGTTGATGAGAAATAGTATTGACAACAGCATAGAATGTGGAATTTATCGGATGAGAAAGGAAGGTTTTAAAATGGATAACAGAACAATCATTCTTGAAAAAATCAACAACGCAAGGAGCGATTTATTAACAGCATTAAATTTACTTATTGATGAAAACGAAAACGGAAAACAGTTTGATTATGTGAATTCTCCTAAACTTTCAGATAGTTTTGATGCACTTAACAGGACAGTTGAAAGAATAGGGAAAATAGTATATCAGGAATAACAGCATAAAAGGTGAATTTGGTTGCCCACGAACTGAAAGGAGCATTAAAATGAAAAAGAATAATATTCATGATAAGGTTTTTGATTGTCCAAAATGTACTAACAAAACACTAACACCAGTGAAACACGATAAGATACTTGGTATTGGACATGGTGACATTTGTATATGTGAAGAATGTGGGGTAGAATTAAAAGCAGTACCTCATTATGATTTTACGGTTGATTTTGAGGAAACTGAAGACAATGAATAACAGATTGGTTGTCTAGAATGGGCAGGAAGGAAGGAAATTATGAAGAAAATAATATTAAGAGATGCTTCAACATGTTGCGCAAATTGTTTTGAGATGTTAGACCCTGATATCGAAGTTTATGTAGATAATGATAACGATGTAATTTGTAAGGAATGTGCAGAACAATGAAATAAGGTATTTATGGGAAGGTGGTAACAGGCTATGGTAAAAAGAGATTATTCAAAACTGGTAGAAGATAAAGAGCAGATCAAGCAGGAACAGGGCAATATATATGGGCAGGATTTAGTTAAGGCATTATCAAAGAAGGGATGGACATTAACACATTACAGAGAGATATTCTTTGATAAAGATGAAATGATAGGATTTTTGAACACATAATCTTTGGTTGGCTACCATAACAGCCAGAAGGGAGATTTATAAAATGAAAAAACACACAATTCAAGAATGGGAAGGTCAGATGATGGAAGATATTGAAGGGACAGTTTTTGTATCTTGTATCATGGACAGCGTACCATATCATGCTAACACAAAACGCTATCAGGTTTATAACGAAGAAGGAACCTATGACGAAACATTTGATATTACAACAGATGATGACGGTTATATAATTAATATAGAATAATAACAAATCATAACAGGATAAGGAGGAAAGAATATGAACGCTAATGAGATTGTAAAAGAATTGAGAGAAGCCTGTACGGATAATAAATACGCACCACCAATGGCAACTAACAAGATGTTAACTCAAGCCGCCGACCTCATAGAGTCTCTACAAAATCAACTTGCTGAATACGAAAACATAGAATTAACACCCAATAATGTGTCAGAAGCGGCCGCAGTCCTCGGGAGCAAAGGCGGCAAGGCGAAATCCGAAGCAAAGGCCAGGGCCGCAAGGGAAAATGGCAGAAAAGGCGGTAGACCTCGGATATACGGCAATATCCTCACCAATAGAGATGCAATAGAGGCCAGAGGATATGTACTAACACAGACGGCTGCAGGAAAACTCGTCCGTTCTGAACCTTTCAAAGAAAGAGTATATAGCATTAATGGCATCGATTGTATCCAGATGGACAGCCGCTCAACGGCTAGTGTAAGCATTCTCTACTTCTTCGCACTGGAAGAGATAGAGAGAAATGAACACGGCTGGTATATTAAGCCGACAAGGCGGGCCCGTTACTTGTGGCTACCTTGGCACAAGAACAAGCCAGAAATACCTATGCGTGGTTTTTCAGTAGGCGAGAATGAAAAGCCTTATCAATAGAACAAAGATTAAGCCCTGTATCACACAGGGCTTTTTTCTATGCTCCCCATCTGCCTAATGGCGGCCTTCTTCTTCTTCCTCAGCGTATCTCGGCTGATATAATTACCAAATTCCCTCCGATATCTCTCCGCAACCATCCTCCATGTCAACTTTTCAAAGCAAAACTGCTCTATTATAAACCTTTCCTCTGCCCCCAATGCCGTGAGATAAGCCTCCACTTCCTCAACCTTGCGTTGCAGATATAGCCTTTCTTTCGCCATATCCCACAACCGCTCTTTAAGCTTGTCTACTTTTTCCAGCTTGCTTTCTTCCACAAGGACCGTATTTTCCACGGGTGACGATATTTTATATGTCTTTCCCGTCGGAACGTCAGAAAAGGCGTATGCGGATATGTAGGATGGCTCTAAGACTTGTATTTCGGATTCTATCTGTTTCATGCTGCATTCGATTAGCTTAAGCTTGCTTAGATTGCTTTTGTATTCTCGGAGCTTTTGTTCTATCATATTTCCTCCTTTATTCATTGAGTATCATTTGGCAAAATATACTGCATTCTTCCATGACTTCATCGTCGAATTTTCCTCGGCTCGGGTCTAGTTCATCTAAATATACTCCGTTGATGCAAGATGCTCCTATCTCCCTTTCCTGTTCTGCTCTTGCCTTGAAAACTTCCGGAAAATCCTTTCGTATCTTGTTCCAGTAGCCCATGCCTCCTTTTACACAGCCAATACAATTATTGTTCCGATAGCCTAACTCATACATTTTCGGTCTTGCTATGCCTAAGCTGCTGCATAGGCCGTGGCAATCCTCTTTTGTTAACCCTCGCTCGATAAGTGGAAATATATGTTTGTGTTCCGGAAACGCTTCTTGAATCCGTTCTGCTCGGTGTCTCTCCGTGAAGTCATAGCCCCATACATAGGTCAAGTCTGTCTTGCCGTATTCCCATTCTTTCCGGACTCGCTTTTTTAAAATGTCGGTGCACTTTGCCCCATAAGGACCATTGATAAATCTAAATGTCTTAACTACATTGCCAACTGACCTATAAGGCGATTGTAGTATTTCAATTTCTTTACCTAATGCCTTTTCACAGTCTTTTAGAAATCTCATGGTGTCCTCGTGTTGATCGTCTATGTGTATGTACATGATTTTGTCTATTGTTTTTCTTTCAAGATAACAAGCGATAAAGCTTGATACGCCCGCTGAAAACCAACTTACTTTCAATCTCTCTCACCTCTCTGTGCTCAAAATTCAGTCTGCGTATAACTCTAAAAATTCAGTTACAGATACCGTATATCTTTTCCTGCGGCCACAGCATACCCCATTTCCAGATGTGCCCCTTTGCTGTCTGTCCATGTCGGCAAGAAATACACCGCCTCGCAGACATCAATCATGGCCATACATATATGGTGGTAATCTGTCTGTTCAAAGCCCTCAGGCAATACAGCAGGATTTAGCACTGTATTCCCTTGCCTTGTAAGTCTTTCCTCGGCCTCCTTAAAGTCCGTCTTATAATCTTCTTTGCCTGTTATCTTTCCGGCTATATATATTTTCAATCTCTCTCACCTCTCTGTACTAAATACAAATTCTTTCATCGTAAGTCCTTTCCCGTCGGAAAGGCCGGTACCGTTTAAAAGCTTACCTACGACGATTAAAATATAATTTTGTTATTTCGCATTAACTCCGTTATCTGCATCAGTCCCATTCTGCAAAGACCTCTGGTGTCAGCTCTGTAATCTCTACCTCTACCCTTGGTGTGTCCGAATACCATTTTCTAACCCTTGCATCTACAATATAGCTGTCATCGTGGTAAGCTAACTCATTAAGGGCGTCTGATACTATTTTCCCGATATTATCCCAATCAGGTCGCTTCGTTGGCCTTATTATGCCTTGTAGCATCTTTTCACGTTTTTTCTTGCTGGTTGACTTTGGGATTGTGAAAAACGCATTTACAACAAGCCTTAACGCTCCATCGTGGTATTCTTTTGTCGCTT
>FZPS01000063.1_pt1324 | contig 14297 bp, 17 predicted proteins | sample 1817821 | NCBI WGS metagenome assembly FZPS01 (sample SAMEA104158645, study PRJEB21678) | metagenome | place: Germany | collected 2015-04-21 | reverse complement strand
TCCTTTTAGTTCTAAGGAAAATGATTTTGCAGATAAAAATAAAATACTATTGCGAGATATTGAAAAAGAAAGATATATTTTAAGTTTACTTGAAAAAAGTGAATTTAAGGTTAGAGATGGAATAGTTTTTATGGAAGAAGAGGCAAAAATATTTGACTTTATATATAATATTATCCCCAAACTTCAACAATATTGTGATATATATTATTCAGAAAACTTTAAAAACTTAAATCTTAAAGATGCCTCTGATTTTTCAGGAGGAATAAGGCTTAATGAAAAATTAGATATGCTAGAGTTTGATTTCCAAATAGATGGAATAGATGAAGAAGAATTATATCAAGTATTCAAAGCTTTAAAAGAGAAGAAAAAGTATTATAGATTAAAGAATGGTTCTTTTTTGCCTCTTGATAGTAGAGAAATTAAAGATATTGATAATATGTTAAATTATCTTAATGTAAGTAAATCTGATTTTAAAAAGGAGTTTATTCCTATACCTAAGTTTAGAAGCATGTATTTAGATAGATATTTGAAGGAAAAAAGATTAAATTTTATAAAACAAAATGTGAATTTTAAAAAACTTATTATGGATATAAATGAACCAGAAGATATAGAATATGAGATACCAGAGGAGGTTAAATATATACTTAGGGATTATCAAAAATTTGGATTTAAATGGCTTAAGACCTTATCTAAATACGGTTTTGGTGGAATTTTAGCGGACGATATGGGTTTAGGCAAAACACTTCAAGTAATTGCATTTTTATTATCAGAGAAAAAGGAAAAGGGCTCTTTCCCATCCATTGTAATAGTACCTACTTCATTAGTATATAATTGGGAATCGGAAATTAAAAAATTTGCACCTGATCTTAAAGTTTTAATTATTGTAGGAGACAAATTAGAAAGAAATAAGCTTATTGAAGATATAAACAACTACGACATAGTTATAACATCTTATCCCCTTATAAGAAGAGATATAGAATTATATAAAGATATTAATTTTAGATATTGTATATTAGATGAGGCTCAGCATATAAAAAATCCTAATTCCTTAAATGCCAAATCTGTTAAAAGTATCAAGGCTAATAATTATTTTGCTTTAACTGGCACTCCTATGGAAAATTCCCTTATGGAATTATGGTCTATTTTTGATTTTTTAATGCCAGGGTATTTGCTATCAAAGAAAAAATTCACAGAAAGATATGAAAAACCCATTGTTAGAGAACAGGATAGTAATGCTCTTAAAGATTTAAATATTCATATAAAACCTTTCATTTTAAGAAGAGTTAAAAAAGATGTATTAAAGGAATTGCCTGATAAAATAGAACAAAAAATAGTAGTAGATATGACAAAGGAACAAAAAAAGATATATGTTGCTTATTTAAAATCTATAAAGGGAGAAATAGAGGAAGAAATAAGTCATAAAGGATTTAATAAATCTCAAATAAAAATTTTAGCAGGACTTACAAGGTTAAGGCAAATATGTTGCCATCCTGGAATGTTTATTGAAAATTATGAAGGGGAAAGTGGTAAACTGAGTTTTCTTAAAGAAATATTAACCGATGCAATAGATGGTGGACATAGAATACTTCTTTTTTCTCAATTTACCAGTATGTTAAGTATTATAAAGGATATGTTAGATGGGGAAGGAATACAATATATGTATCTTGATGGTTCTACAGATGTTATGAAAAGGGGAAAGTTAGTAGAGGATTTTAATAAAGGTATAGGGGAAGTATTTCTAATTTCTTTAAGAGCAGGTGGGACAGGATTAAATTTAACGGGAGCAGATACGGTTATACATTTTGATCCATGGTGGAATCCTGCAGTAGAGGAGCAGGCAACAGACAGAGCTCATAGAATTGGTCAAGAAAATACTGTTCAAGTAATTAAACTTATAACCAAAGGGACAATTGAAGAAAAGATATTTCAACTTCAAGAGGAAAAAAAAGAAATGATAGATAGAGTAATAACAGAAGGAGAAACTTTAGTATCTAAATTAAGTGAAGAGGAAATATTATCTTTATTCAAAATTTAAAAAAACATATATGTTTGTGGGCAGGAAATTTAACCCTGCCCACTTGATTATTATCTATATTTAATAATAATTTTGCTCCATTTCAGCTTCTTTTTTAGTTTTATGAATTGTACCATGGGGATGTTCAGGAGGAGCATAAATTGAATAAAGTTTCATTGGCGTATTTCCAGTATTGACTACATTATGCCAAGTACCAGCAGGTATAAATATTGCATAATCATCATATACATTTGCTTGAAAAGTTAAATTATCCATACTATTCCCCATTAAAACAACTCCTTGCCCTTCTTCTATACGGATAAATTGATCTGTATTAGGATGCACTTCTAAACCAATATCCTCACCTACATCAATGATCATTAACGTAAGCTGTAAATGTTCCCCTGTCCATAAAGCAATACGGAAATAATCATTTTGTTCTGTAGCTTTTTCAATATTAATTACAAAAGGGTAAGGACCATAGTCTATTAAATTGATGGGATATTCCCAATAATTCGTATAGTAATATTCCAATCTATCATTATAATACATAATTTTCACTCCTATTGATTTTTTATATTATATTATATGTTTTTTATTAGGTAAAAGTTCTTCTAAAGTAGTATATTAGGGATGATCAAAAGGCATTAGCAGAAGTTGAAATAGAATTTGCCATAAATTAAAAGCAGAATAGTTCACTTGTTAGTAACTTCCTCCTATTTGCTAAACTATAGCAATAAAATTATATTGTAAATAATATATAAGCATAATTTGGATACAATAACAGAGATATATATATTATATAAAAACTATATGGGAGGATTTGTATGGCAGTAGTCAAAGTTATAGAACTTCTTTCCGAATCAGTAAATGGCTGGGAAGCTGCAGCACAAGAAGCAGTTTCAGAAGCCTCAAAGACAATAGACAATATTCAAAGTGTCTATGTTAGCAATATGCAGGCCATTGTTGAAAATGATAAAATAGTCAATTATAGATTAAACGTTAAAATATCCTTTATTGTTAAATAATAATTAAAAGGCTTTCTTTGTTTAAAATTTTTTAGGAAGCCTTTTAATTGGGAAAAGTGGGACAGGAAGAATTGTCACTGCTATTTCAAGTTTCCTACCATGAATATTTAAATCTTTGGCTGGTATAACAATAGGAGGGCAAAGTTTTTTGAAAAGTTTAATATATAGTAATTATTCATATTAAACATGATTTATGATATAATAACTTTAACAAAGATATGAACGGGGGTATTAATATGACCAACGAAGAATTCCAAAAAATAGTTTTAGAAGAATTAAGGGGACTGAAAGAAGGGCAAGAGCAGTTAGTGAGCAGAATGGAGCAATTAGAGACAGGCCAAGAGCAGTTAGTGGGCAGAATGGAGCGATTAGAGACAGGCCAAGAGCAGTTAGTGGGCAGAATAGAGCGATTAGAGACAGGCCAAGAGCAGTTAGTGGGCAGAATGGAGCGATTAGAGACAGGCCAAGAGCAGTTAGTAGGCAGAATAGAGCGATTAGAGATTGGACAGAAGCAATTAGAAGTAGGTCAAGGGGAAATAAGAAAAGACATAAAATCGATAATTGAGCAAACAGCGGATTTAACAGAATTTAGACAGGAAACTAATGAAAAACTCGATAGCTTAATGGAAGACAATAAATCAATTTGTCAAATCTTAGGAGAACATGAAGTATCCATTAGAACTGTACGTAGAAAAATAATATAGCCTAAAAATTAACCTTGAAAAGTGTAACTTTTTCAAGGTTTTTTTGGTGTAAACTTATAGAGGAGCAATGAAGATTATCGTACTGCTCTTTATCTATATGAAATCTATATGGAGTAGATGGATTTAGTTATAGGGAAATTGGCGAAATTATAGATAGATTTTTGTCACAAATAAAAATTTCTATATATAGAGCAAGAAACAAACTAAAAAAACTTGTAAAGGAGAATATATCTACTCTATGCTATTAAATCAAAAAACATACCTTTATCTTTTGGGAAGCTATAGTGGACAAATCACCTGTCCCCTTTTCTACCTTTTATTTTTTTAGAAATCAAGAAAGCAAGGAGGTGTGGATATGAATGAGACAATTCCTAATAAAGAGCAAATAGAATCTCTACTAGGTGAGACAGCAATGGAAGCATGGAATGAACTTATTCAATTTGTAGAATCAAATTATCAATTTGATCCTGTATGGGATGAAGGCGGAAAGTATGGGGTTTGGGAAGTAAAATATCGTAGAAGTGGCAGAACCCTATGTGCTTTTTATGTAAAAGAGGGACAGTTTACTGTACTGGTTATATTTGGCAAGGCAGAAAGGCAGAAATTTGAGTTAATACAAAATGAGTTTTCTCCTGAAATTACTGAATTATATTCAAATACCCGTCAATATCATGATGGTAAATGGTTATGGATCAATGTTTCTGATATGAGTTTAGTTGAAGATATAAAGAGATTGATAATAATAAAAAAGAAACCCAAAAGAAAGTAAATGAAATAGGTAATGATCCATTAGAAAATACCAGAATTAAAATACCTATATTTTCTTACGATTCCAGATTATTATGCAATAAAAGTATTTAATCAAAGAGGAGAATATTATGCATGAAACAAAAGTAAAAGGCATCTTATCCCCTCATAATGGAATAAATATATACCGAGGCTGCTGCACCCACGGCTGTATTTATTGCGATTCAAGGAGTAAATGCTATCAGATGAATCATGATTTTGAAGATATAGGGATAAAGGTAAACGCTCCTGAAGTTTTAGAGAAGCTTGAGTTTCCGTATTTTTTTCTGAATCATAGATAAATCAATGCCTTTAGCGTTTGATATGTAAACAGCAAATAAAATACTACAAATCAATATGTTTTATAGGCTTCATATAAATATGTTTTATTTTTTTGCGGAAACTCAAGTTAGAGAAGGCCTTGCGTAGAAAAGGAAAGAAATGTACAATAGGAACTAGGGCTATATTAGAGCCTAGTTTATTTGATAATAAATAAGTTTTGGGGGAATTGTATCCGGTGCCTATGGCTATTAAAATATTGGCAAAGAAGATTATAAAGAATTATTTTTTAGTTTAATTAATTAGAAATGACTATGTTGAAAAAGGGTTACCATTTATTAAATAGTCTTCTCAATATAGATATCCCCTTAGCAAAATAGAAAAAGAAGAGATTGATGAAGGGTGGCAAATAAAAGGTTTCCTTATTGCCATTAATCAAAAAGATAATTTGGTTTTTAAAAGTAAGATGGAAATATGAGATAAACAAAGCAAAATAGGAAATGTTCTATCAGGTCAAGAATTAAATTCACTTGTATATGTAAAGGATGGATAATATGTCTAAACAAATCAAGATATCTGTAAGAAATCTAGTAGAGTTCATCCTTCGTTCAGGAGACATAGACAATACCTTCGTAAGTAGTACTAGGGCATTGGAAGGGACAAGGGCTTACCAAAAAGTACAAAGATCCTATGGGGAAGAATATACACCAGGGGTTGTATTAAGACATATTTTAAATTACGAGGATTTTACCATAGATATAGAAGGTAGGGCAGATGGGATTTTAATAGAAAATGAAAATATAATAATAGATGAAATTAAAAGCACTGCTAGGTCATTGGATGAAATAGTTGAAGATTATAATCCCCTTCACTAGGGCTAAGGGAGATGTTACGGATACATGTATGCTATAGAAAAAGGAATAGAAGAATTAAAAGTTCAGCTTACATACTTCAATATTGAATCTGAAGAAACGAAGAAGTTTATCAGGAGTTATACCTTTAAAGAATTTAGAAGAATTTATCTCACAAAAAAGGGGAAATTATTTTGTATTTTTCTCTTCATATGAATATATGGAACAAATATATACACATTTTATTGATAGAAATCCAGATATAATAACTATTATCCGAGAATACTTTCAATCAGAAAATGGGTTAGGCTATGAATATGCTTATATGTATCCTGGAATGAACAAAGTCCTTCAAGCTGCTGGTAGAGTTATAAGAAGTGAAAAGGATAAGGGAGCAATATTACTTATAGATGAGAGGTTTGGCACTATAAAGTATAGAAGATTATACCCAAGGGGATGGTCTCATTATAAGAGGGTAGGAGATTCTAAATGGATTAGAACAAATCTTAGGGATTTTTGGAAGGATTAGGGATTTATTATACTATTGAGTTAATTAAAAGATGATATACAAGGAGTGTTCTGCTCTACAGCCTTCTTATTATTAACTAAATAAAAAGGACGTATGAAATAAACATAGAAAGGAGAGACAACATTTTGCCTTATTATATAAGAGAAAATTTGGATTTTATAATTGAAACTCTATTTGTAATATTGATCATTGTCGGTATAGCATTAGGGATACAGGTGAACTATTTATTTTTTGTAGTCACTGTTTTAGGAATTATATTTTTATTAGTATATCAAAAAATAAAAAGAAATAATTATGTAAAGGGTAAGAAGAAGGCTATTGGGGAACTGTGGGGAAAAGAAAGGAAATATAATGTTAATTTTTCTGAGAAAGATAATCTTCATAAATTTCTATCCAAAAGGGAAAATATTAATTTTTTAATAGACGATATTACATGGAAGGATTTAGATATGGATACTGTATTTACAAAAATGGACCATACTATGAGCCTGCCAGGTATGCAATACCTATATTATATTCTTAGAAGACCTTTATTTAAAGAAAATCCGCTCAATAAAAGGTATGAAATAATAGATCAATTAAGGAATAGTAGTGATATTTCACAAGAAATTCAGTATTATCTTTCTATACTGGGGAAAGAGGAGGGTAAAGGGATATTTGCATACTTTGAAGAAGGTATGAATGTAGATACAAAATATTCAACTTTATACAAAATACTTTCTTATATACCCTTTTTAGCATTGGTATTGCTATTAATCAACCTTAGAATGGGGTTTACTATATTTATATTAACTTTTATGGTCAATACTGTGGTTTATAATAGCAATAAGCGTAAAATATATGCAGAGATAGAAACTTTTAAGTATTTAGGAAAACTTATTTATTGTGCTGAAAATATTATGAAATTAAACATAGGTAGTTTAGGATTAAATCAAAATAGTTTAGAGGATTTGTTAGAAAACACCAAGAAGATAAAGGGTAACATTTCTAAAATTAACTTTAATGATGAACTAAAAACAGAGGCCCAGTTATTAATAGATTATTATAATATGATTGTTTTAAGAGAACCAAAAGTATTTTATAAAGTTGTTAAACAGTTAAATGAAAATAAAGAGGATTTTTTGAAAATGTATACAATAATTGGTGAAATAGATGCATATATCTCTGTTAGTTCTTATATATCAGGGTTAGACTATTTTACCAAACCTAAGCTTAGAAAGGAAAATTGTACATTCTATTTGGAAGTAGATAAAATATATCATCCATTATTGGAAGATCCAGTACCCTATACTTTTAAATTTAACAACAAAGGAGCTTTAATCACAGGTTCAAATGCATCAGGAAAATCTACATTTTTACGGACTATAGGCATAAATTCAATCTTTGCTCAGACTCTAAATATAGTATTAGCTAAAGACTATACTTCCTCTTATTTTAGACTATTTACTTCAATTGGAACTACGGATAGTATTGTTGAAGGGGATAGCTATTTTATGGCTGAAGCTAAGGCATTAAAGAGGATAATTGACTCTATTGCTTCCCGTGAACCCATACTATGTATTTTAGATGAAATATTTAGGGGTACTAATACAGCTGAAAGAATTAGTGCTGCCAGTGTAGTATTGAATTATATGATAGATAATAATTCTTGTGTCATTGCAGCCACACATGATCTAGAGCTTATAAGCTTGGTAAACAATAGATATGAAAATTATCATTTTAAGGAAACTATTAAAAGTAAGGATATAATATTTGACTACATATTGAGGAAAGGCCCTTGTGTAAGTAGAAATGCTATTGCAATTTTAGAATATCTTGATTATCCGGAAGAAATATATGAAAAGGCTGTAGAACAAGCTGGAAAGTATTCTGCGATCGGGAATAAAAAGTCCCATCCAATCTCTGAAATTTAATTTTTCATATAATATATAAACATAATTTGGATACAATAACAGAGAGAATATATATTATATGAAAACTAGATGGGAGGATTTGCATGGCAGTTGTTAAAGTTATAGAACTCCTTTCAGAATCAGCAAATGGTTGGGAAGCTGCAGCCCAAGAGGCAGTTTCAGAAGCCTCAAAGACAATAGAAAATATTCAAAGCGTCTATGTAAGTAATATGCAAGCCATTGTTGAAAAGGGAAAAATAATCAATTATAGATTAAATGTAAAGATATCCTTTATTGTGAAATGATGATTAAAAAGGCTTCCTTTTGTAAAAAATCTTTATTGGAAGCCTTTTTTATTGGGGAAAAGTGGGACAGGGAGAACCGTCCCTGCTGTCCCAAGTTTACTCCAATTTAACAATATCCGTAGCAACTTTATCGATAAATTTTCTGTCATGCTCTATAAGGATCATGGTAGGGGAGTATTCTAATATCATATTTTCTATTTGGATTCTAGAGATGATATCGATATAATTCAAAGGCTCATCCCAAATATATACATGGGCCTCTTCGCAAAGGGATTTTGCTAAAAGGACCTTTTTCTTCTGACCACTACTATATCTCTCCATGGGAATTTCAAATTGTTCCCGTGAAATACCCATTTTTCGGAATATAGTTAGGAATTGGGTCTTATCAATATGGGATTCATCAATAAACTCAAATAGACTGCCCTTTAAAAAATCAAATTGTTGTGGCACATAGGAGATTACCATATTTTTTGTCTTCCACAGATATCCCTTTGTTTGTATATTTTCACCTAGGATAGCTTTAATAATACTAGATTTCCCACTGCCATTTTTACCTTGTAAGACCAAGCATTCCCCTTGATTTACAGCAAAAGATATGGGCTTAAATATTGGGTCTTTATCATAAGATAATGTGAAATCCCTTGCTTCTATAAGGGTATCTGAATGATGCTCCAAAGAGGTAATTTGCAAAGGTTCAATTTCTTCAATATTTTTTAATAGTTTTTGCTTCTCCTCAATAGCTTTTTCATAGCGTTTTTCTATATTCTTAGAGCGTTTCATCATCTTTGCAGCCATATGTCCAATATACCCTCGATCTACAGGACCTTGGCCAATCTTTGTCTTCTCAACTTTATCCGACCATAGGGCTTTTTCCCTAGCAGACTCCTTCAATCTTCGTATTTCCTTCCTAAGTTTTTCATTTCGTTCCAATTCAAATCTATCTTCTAAATGTTTGTTGTGCTGCCATGTGTCGTAATTCCCTTTAGTTAGCACTATCTTATTTTTTTCAATAGCCAATATATGATCAACAGAAATATTTAAAAACTCTCTGTCATGGGACACCACTATAAACCCTTTCTTATTAGCTAAATACTCAGCTACAAGTTTCCTACCATGAACATCTAAATGATTGGTAGGCTCATCGATTAGAAGAAATTTATTGTAAGAAATAAACATAGTAGCCAGGAGTATTTTAGTCTGCTCTCCATGACTTAAAGTTGAAAAAGGTCGATATAATATATCTTCTTTAAGTTCCAATAAATTCATTTCCTTTTGTAATCTCCATAGGGGAAATTCACCTTTTAAAGCTTTGATAATTTCTATAGTTAAATTTTCTAGATCTTTTACCTGATATGGAAAATACTCAAAGTTAACAGGAGTATGAATACTACCATCATAGGTAAACTCCCCCATTAAAAGCTTCAAAAAAGTAGATTTTCCATATCCATTGCGGCCAATTAATCCTAGTTTCCAATCAGTATCCAACTGTAAATCTACATGATCAAAAATTGGACTTAAGCCTCCAACATGGGTAAAAGTTAAATCCTTAATATCTATTAATGCCAATTTACTTCACTCCTTTTAATATATGCTTTTGGTTTCAAAGGATTCTGTTCATGTTTTCACCTCCAACAAAAAACTGCTAGGGGAAAACTCTCCTAGCAGCACAAAAATAGGTATGAAAAAAGATGATTAAAATCATCCTTTAATAATATCAATATATTCAAAAGAGATTTCCCGCTAAAATTAGACACAAAAACACTAGGGCAGTATAATGGTAGTATTTTTGTCTCAATAAAATTTTCTTATTTAGCAAGAAATATATTCATCAGCAACCTCCAAACATTACTTTCACATTAATTTTACCATAGTGAGTATAAAATCACAAGTATTATTCTAAAAGTTCACTATTAATATATTTACCAATTAGGAAGGCCATGATATATTAAATATAGATAATTTACTTAGAAGGAGAGATGTAAATGGAAAAAATAATTGTTTTTGGCAGTAAGCATTGACCAGGTTGTGAGCCAGCGAAAGAGTATCTTTCTAACAACAATATTAAGTTCTTATATTTAGACATTACTGAAAATATGTTATACCTGAAGAAGTTTTTAAAAATAAGGGATAATAGACCGGAATTTGATGAAATAAAAAAGGCAGGAAAGGTAGGGCTTCCTTGTATAGTTATAAATGATGGAGAACAGGTTATTTTCGATTATAAAGAGTTAAAAGTATAAAGGAATATGTTTAAGGACTTATGGATAATGGAGAAGGGAAAGCTTTATATCTTAAATACAAAGAAGATATTGAAACTGTAACTCCACAAGAATGTTTTGAAATGTTTATCTCAAAGTTAGAAAAAGGATATACACCAAAGGATGTATAAGCTAAATCAAGATATAGATAAAACAAGCTTTTTTAAGCTCTTTTCAAAATCCTCATCAGCTTGAGGATCTCTTTTTTTGAACTTAGTATAGATATTTTGTTTTCTTCGTAAGGTTTGGTGAATATGTCTTCTGTTCAATATTGCACCAATATTATCCTCTGTAATGAATAATCCATTTTGATTAATACAATAAGCATTTTTTGCTAATCCCATAGCTGCCAGGCCATAGTCCTGGCTAATCAATATATCACCAGGTTTAATCCTATTTACTATGTAATAATTAATTATTATTCTCCCCAGGGAAATTCCTCAAGAAGGGCTTTTGCTTTTTTATACGTGGATTCTTCTACTAATATATCTGTGCCATAGATGGAAAAACCACTAGATATTCTCATATAGCCACCGCTGGCTGGGTCTTTGAGGATATATGGGATATTATTTTCATCTAGTATATTTTCTATAAAGTTCAATTCTACAGGATGGTTTACCGTTTTTAAAAGGACCATTTCTATATCATCTTTATAAATCTCCCTATTAATATCAGACTTTTTATTTGACATATAATTCCCTCCTAAGATTATTTTATCATATATAAAATATATACCCATATGGTAGGTGGATTATTAATAAATTGTTAAAAATGAAATAATCATAGAATATTAAAAAGGATTTCCATATAAAAAATTGAATATATATAATAATGGACTAGAATTATTAGAAGAATTAGGGGTGACAAAATGACAAAAAGAATTAGGCTGGCTAATTTACCTACCAAAATAGAGAAGTTAGATAGATTGAGCCATGAGTTAGGAAAGAATATCTATATTAAAAGAGATGATCAAACAGGCACAGAAATATCAGGTAACAAGATAAGGAAATTAGAGTTTTCTGTAGGAGAAGCCTTGGAAAACAACTGTGATTATTTGATTACCTGTGGTGGAATCCAGTCCAATCATGCTAGGGCTACAGCTGCAGTGGCAGCTAAGCTAGGATTAGGTTCATACCTTGTATTAAGGGGAGATGAAAAGGAAGAAGCAGAAGGCAATCTATTTCTAGATAAGATGCTTGGTGCAAATATAAGATTTGTAACATCAGAAGAGTATAAAAACCATAGGACTAAAATAATGGAGGGCATAAGGATACAATTAGAAGAAGAAGGGTATAAAGGGTATATAATTCCTGAAGGGGCTTCCAATGCCATAGGTTCTCTAGGCTATGTAAATGCCATGGAGGAGATATTAGAACAAGAGAAGGAACTAGGGATAAAATTTGATGCTATAGTGGTTACCGTAGGCTCTGGCGGCACCTATGCAGGTCTATATTATGGAAACTATATAAGGGATAATCCTGCTAAGATTTATGGTGTTAATGTTTGTAATAATAAAGAACATTTTCAAGAAGTAGTGGGGAACTTATTAGAGGAAATTACTCCTTATACAGGTAAACAAATTGTTGTAGATAAAGAAGAAATTAATATAATAGATGGATATCAAGGATTAGGTTATGCATTGAGTCAAACTGAAGAGATACAATTCATCCATCATTTTGCAAAATTAGAAGGGATAATATTAGATCCAGTATATACTGGTAAAGCTATGTATGGACTATTTAATGAAATAAATAAAGGCAGTTTTAATATGCACGAAAATATATTGTTTATACACACAGGGGGTATATTTGGATGGAACAAAGCTCAAAGGGCATTGCTTTGTAATTAGTTAGTTATTTGTTTGAAGTGTAGTCTATATTTTTTTAAGGGGGATGCTATGAAAAGATTATTTTCAGTATTTTTAATATTTTCTATCATATTTTTTGTTACTGCTTGTAATAAAGAATCGACAGAAACCATTGGAATAAGAGGAGAAATTAAGGAGATTTACATCGATGATGAAAATGCAATTGTACAGAGTATATTAGTGGAGGGACATTCGGAAGGGGATACTATGTATGAAAGTGCTAGTGTCACAGTAAATAATAACACAGATATTTATAAGGGAGATGAAAAAGTAACATTAGAGGATTTAGAAGAAGGATTGATAGTAGAAGTGATATTTGAAGGTGCTGTTAAAGAGTCCTACCCTGTACAAGGAACTGCAAAAAAGATAAAAATATTAGCTGATTAGGAGGTTACTATGTTTAAACTAGATCCAATAAAAAATATGAATGAAGAAGAAAGATTAAAATATATGAATTTATTATTAAAATCTCAATTGAGTTCAGAAGAAGATTCTCTTGCTAACATATCCAATGCAACAGCTATAATTATGGCTTGTATAGATAGATTAAATTGGGCAGGTTTTTATATATTACGTGGAGAACAGTTGGTATTAGGGCCCTTCCAAGGTCTTCCTGCTTGTAATAGAATAGATGTGGGAAAAGGAGTATGTGGTACTGCAATTAAAACAAGAAAAGTCCAGTTAGTGTCAGATGTTCACCAATTTCCAGGGCATATTGCCTGTGATTTTGCTTCTAATTCAGAATTGGTAATACCTATTATAAAAGAGAGTAAGGTATATGGAGTATTAGATCTAGATAGTCCAGAAAAAAATAGATTTACTCAATTGGAAAAGGAATACTTTATAAAATTTGTAGATATATTAAATGAGTATATAGATTGGGAGGTCATATAATTTAGGGACTGGGAGAACTGCTCCCACTGTCCCATTATATTTTTTTAACTTCAATTATTTCCTGTATTACTTCATATTCATTTTGAAAAATTGGTCTATCTAAATATTCCATTTCTCCAGTTTGATTATCATATGGATCTTGCCTTAAAAATTTCTTTTCAGGATAAAAATCATATTGAAATTCAGAATTGGCTACCATTCTAAAGGGATCTAGATTACCAAAATAGAAATTCCATCTCTTTTTATTTCCTCGTCTTAGTGCACTACCGCCAAAGGATAAATCAGCAAAAATCCAGCCAAAAGGTTCTATATAAAATTCTGTCCAGTCATGGCAACCAATATTATAAGGATTTACAATTAATCCTGATTGCCATCTTGCGGGGATACCTGCTATTCTACAAAGAGTGATAAATAACAGTGCTTGTACACCACAATCTCCCTTTAGGTTATAGGCTGCATACTCGGGGATATTTGTAATAGCTGCATATTGTCTAACATAGGAGTATTGTACATTTTGTGTAATGTAATTATATATTTTTCTTGCTTTCAATAATGGGTTTTTTTCGTCTCCTATAATTGTTTTTACTAATTCTACTAAAAAAGGAGTAAAACGTATATGAGGCAACCATTCTTCAGTATAGAAGGTGGGTTGATTTTCAGAAACCTCATCTGCAGATATATTATTATATTTTATATTGTTTTCATAAGAGTACTCTACTGTAAATTCATCTTTTTCATTTACTATTTCTTCAAAATAAATGGTCCTTTGAGGATGATTGATAGAAGAGATAATCTTAGGTTTATGGGAAGTATTTATAATTTGGATGTTTTTTATCTGTTGAGCATTTCTTGGAATAGGTAAGTAAACTCTTATTTTTTCTCCTTTTCTT
>FZPS01000051.1_pt169 | contig 14307 bp, 15 predicted proteins | sample 1817821 | NCBI WGS metagenome assembly FZPS01 (sample SAMEA104158645, study PRJEB21678) | metagenome | place: Germany | collected 2015-04-21 | reverse complement strand
AGGTACAACAGAGCGGCGTTGAAGGAATCGGTTTTGCCATCCCATCCAATGAGGTCAAAAGAATAACGGAAGAGTTAAGGGAAAAAGGCAGGATTGTGCGCCCCTGGCTGGGAATATACTCCGGCATTAACGATAATGTCAGTGAGATGCTGGCCAAGCAGCTGAATCTGCCCGTTGATTACGGCGTGATTGTGCAGCAAGTTGTTAAGGACGGGCCTGCCGACAGGGCAGGTATGGAGCAGGGAGATATTATTATCAGTTTTGCCGGGGAAAAGACAGACAGTTTCCGCAGATTGCAGGAGGCTGTGAGAAAACGGCAGGTGGGCGACACGGTGGAAATTGTCGTCATACGCAACCGTAAAGAAGAATTAAAGCTAACTGCAACTCTTGCGGAAATGCCCCAGGACAAATAATAAGCTGCAAACAGGCGGCCGGGCGGCCGCCTGACTGTTTCCCTTTTATACCCATAAGAAACCGGAGTTGAGAGAATGCGAGTTATACTGTTTTTTATAGACGGCCTTGGCCTGGCTCCCGCCTGCTTGACAAATCCCCTGGCCGCCCTGGATTTGCCTTTTATGCAGAAACTGCTTGGCGGGAAAAAGCTGACAGCAGAAGCTCTTGGCTCCCATGGCAGTTCTGTTCTTTTGGCTTTGGACTCCTGTCTTTCCGTTCCCGGAGAACCGCAAAGCGCTACCGGACAGACTACCCTTTTCACCGGTGTTAATGCCGCTTTGGCCGTTGGCCGCCATATCCGGGGCTTTCCGACACAGCCGCTGCGCAGGCTTTTGGCAAAGGAAGGCTTATTGCAAAAGGTGATTTCTCTCGGGAAGACCGCCCTGTTTTTAAACAGCTACCGGCCGCAGTTTTTTAAGGACGGTTTCGGCAGCCGCCGGCTCTATTCCGTTACCACCTGGCTTAATTATTATGCGGGACTGCCTTTTTTGACACTGGACGATCTGGTCTCCGGCAGGGCAGTAAATAATGATATTACAAATGAACAGTTGATAGCGCTAAACTATCAGGTACCCCGCAGGGAGCCGGAGGAAGCGGGGAAAATACTGGCTCAAAGAGCCGCTGAAGTGGATTTTCTGCTTTTTGAATACTTTTTGACCGATAAATACGGGCATGAGCGGGACCGGGAAAAAATTGCCGCTGCACTGCTCTCTATTGACCGTTTCCTGGAAGGTATTTTTGCCGGCCTCGATACGGAAAACACTCTTTTTATTCTGACGAGCGACCACGGCAATCTTGAAGACCTTTCCACGGCAGGGCATACAAAAAACCCCGTGCCTTTGCTGCTGGTCGGTCCGGGTCTTGCGGATCTGCCGGAAATGAGAGATTTAACGGTGGTGACGCCCTTTGTTCTGCAGCGGCTGCAGGGCGCTTCTGCCGGCGGGGCTTGCAGCACGGACAGCTTCCGCTTGGGGATTTCCTTGCAACAGGGAGGGTTAAAGTAAAAAACAAGGACGAATGTTTTGCTCTTTCCGGGAGATAGCATAAAATATGGTAATTGCTTTAATATCCAGAGAGGAAATTTGTTTATAACGAAGAAATATAAGAGTAACAAATCTTACAAAGGGAGGATCTATTATGGCAATGTCGGAAAAAAGCTGTGACTACTTTTTGGAAGTACTCGCATCAAATGCACCTACACCGGGCGGCGGTGGGGCGGCGGCTATGGGCGGTGCCATTGGCATGGCTTTATCCAATATGGTAGGCAATCTTACCATCGGTAAAAAAAGATATGCTGATGTAGAGGATGAAGTTAAAGAACTGGTTGAGCGCGGAACAAAAATTATTGCTGACTTAAAGATGCTGGTGGACAAGGATGCAGAGGTTTTTGAACCCCTGTCGAAAGCTTACGGACTGCCCAAGGATACGCCGGAACAGGCTGCTCATAAAAAGAAAACACTTGAGGAGTGCTCCAAACTGGCTTGTTCCGTACCCATGGAAATTATGCGTAAAGCATCTGAGGGGATAAAAATACATCAGCGTATGGGACAGATCGGCACAAAGATTGCCCTTTCAGACGTGGGCTGCGGGGTGGCGTTTTTAAAAGCAGCGTTAATCAGCGCTTCTTTGAATGTTATAATTAACCTTGGCTCCATAGAAGACGAAAAATTTATTTCTGAAACCACGGCTGAAATGGACCGCCTTTTGGAAGAGGGGCAAAAAATTGCCGATGAGACGCTTGAAGCGGTAATCAGTAAGATTAAGAAATAAGCAATGCATAAAATTTATGGTTGGAGGAATCAAAGTGGCTGAATTGTTAAAAGGAAAACCAGTTGCCGATGCCATAAAGGAAGACCTGGTAAACCGGGTAGCAGCACTAAAGGCTAAGGGTATAACCCCGAAGCTTGGCTTTATCCGGGTCGGAGAACGTCCGGACGACCTGTATTACGAAGGAGGGGCGAAAAAAACCTGCGACGGCATTGGTATTGCCTACGAGGTATTTGCCTATCCTGAGGATATCTCCCAGGAGGAATTCGAAAAGGCTGTTATTGCAGTAGGGGCAAACCCTGAAATCAACGGCATCCTGATGTTTTCTCCCCTGCCGGAATCTCTGGACGAGAAAAAAATCCGCTCTTTAATTCCCGTGGAAAAGGATGTGGACTGCCTGACGGTTGGCGGCGCCGGCAAGGTTTTTACAGATGACCTGACCGGCTTTCCTCCCTGCACGCCAACGGCCTGTATGGAAATATTGAAGCACTACGGGATTCCCCTGCAGGGGAAAAGGTTGACGGTGGTCGGGCGTTCCCCGGTGGTGGGCAAACCGGTGTCAATGCTCCTGATGCGGGAGAATGCGACCGTTACCATCTGTCATTCCCGGACAGTCAACCTGCCCGCCGTCTGCCGGGAAGCCGAAATACTGGTGGCGGCAATCGGCCGGGCTAAAATGATTAATGCAGATTATGCCAGAGAAGGACAGATAGTCATTGACGTAGGCATTAATCCCGATCCGGACAGGCCGGGCAAATACTGCGGCGATGTGGACTTTGATGCGGTTGAACCGCTTGTGGCCAAAATTACGCCGGTGCCCGGGGGAGTCGGCTCTGTTACAACGGCCGTCCTCTGTAAACATACTGTTATGGCCTGCGAAATGCAAAATGGCCTTGCTTAAAAGAAACAAACCGCCCCGGAAACGGGGCGGCTCTTTTTTGCAGCAAGCAGGCTCAAGCGGGCCGGTGGACAGAAAGGTTTTTTTCCGGTATAATACATGCGGTTTCAGAGTTAACTGCCGGGAGGAATTTGTATGTCTCAAAGCTATGATGTGGCAATAATCGGCGGCGGGCCGGCGGCGATTTTTGCAGCTTATGAGCTGGCAGAAAAAAGCCCTTCTCTCAGTACGGCTATTTTTGAAGCGGGAGATGATATTTATTCCCGCAGCTGCCCTATTGCCCAGGGAAAAACAACGGAGTGCAAACAATGCAAATTTTGCGGTGTAATGCACGGTTTCGGCGGCGCCGGTGCTTTTTCCGACGGCAAATATAACTTTACAGCAAAATTTGGCGGCTGGCTTACCGATTACCTGCCCGAGAAACAGATCCTGGAGTTAATTGATTATGTGGACAAGATTAACCTTTCCTACGGCGCGCCGCATGATATATACAGCACTGCAGGCAGTTCCCTGGCCAAAAAAGCCCTGGCCCATGATTTGCATTTACTGCATGCACAGGTGCGGCATATGGGGACGGAAAACAATTACCGCGTTTTATGCGGCCTGTATGAGCATTTGCGGGAAAAGTGCCAAATCTACTGCAATACCTGCGTAACTGAAATAGTTCCGGCGGAAAACGGTTTTCGCCTGCAGACGGACCGGGGAGAATTTTCCTCCCGCTATTTGATAGCCGCTCCCGGCCGTGCTGGTTCGGACTGGTTTGCCGGCCAGTGCAAAAAACTAGGCCTGTCGCTTTTCAGCAACCAGGTTGACGTGGGTGTCAGGGTGGAACTGCCCGCAGAGATTTTTGATCACATTACTGAGGAAGTTTATGAAGCGAAACTCCTTTACCGTACCAAACAGTACGGCGACCAGGTCCGCACTTTCTGCATGAACCCCAGGGGGTATGTGGTGGCGGAAAACACGGACGGAGTTATTACCGTCAACGGACACAGCTATCATGATAAAAAAAGACAAAGCCAGAACACCAATTTTGCGCTGTTGGTCAGTAACCGCTTTACGGAGCCGTTCAATGAACCCCACCAGTACGGGAAACGCATTGCTTCTTTTTCCAATCTGCTCTCCGGAGGAGTGCTCCTGCAGCGATTCGGCGATTTAATCAAAGGCCGGCGAACCAACGAACACCGCCTTTCTCAAAGCTTCACCAGGCCCACACTGCAGGCAACGCCCGGAGATTTAAGCCTGGTTTTGCCGAAACGGCACCTGGACAATATTATTGAGATGATCCATGCCCTTGATAAAATTGCCCCGGGTACTGCCAATAACGACACCCTCCTTTACGGTGTGGAAGTCAAGTTCTACAGTTCACGACTGAAGCTTTCCAAGGAACTGGAGACGGAAATTCCCAATATGTTTGCCGTCGGCGACGGTGCCGGGATAACCCGGGGGTTATCGCAGGCCAGCGCCAGCGGTGTCTATGTAGCCCGGGTTATCAGCGAGCGTGCGGCTAAAAATAAGCAGTAATATATACCTGTTCCGGCTGCAAAGGGCAAAACAAGCAAAAGGGAAAAATATTCTTATCTATACAAGATAGTACAGGTACTTTATAATTAGGTAAATGAACGGGTTCAGATCGGATGCCCTATTTTCAAAAAAATTGACAAACAATTCTAACAAGGTGGGAGGAAATATGTCAAAAGAACCGGAGCTCTTGACAGACCAAGTCTGTGCCGGGTATGGATATGACCCTGTTAATCTTCTGCCGATTTTACAGGAAATTCAGTTCAGTAATAAAATGCACCTCGTGTACCTGTTTCATTTTACTGCCTCCTTTGCCCGGTATGAAGCAACTAAATTCTCTCACTTTTTCCCTGGTCAGCCCGCGTAAACATCATGATTGATCCTTACCGCCGGGGCAATGTCACAGGCGCCGCCGTTATCTTCGGAGCCACCGGCGGGGTAATGGAGGCGCAAATATTACAGCCCTGCTGGACAAGGTTAAAAACGGAGAGACAGACTATCACTTCATAGAGGTTATGGCCTGCCCCGGCGGCTGTGTCAACGGCGGCGGACAACCCATTGTGCCGGACAAAATTAAAATGGAAATAAATGTTCCGGTTGAAAGAGCCAAGGCTCTCTATAGGGCCGACAGTGCAGTCAAAAGACGCAAATCGCATCAGAACCCTGCGATGAAAAAACTTCATGTGGATTTCCTGGTAGAACCCAACAGTGAACTGGCGCACAAGCTGCTGCACACAACTTATGTAAACAGGCAGTAAAACTTACTTCCCTTATTGACAAAGGCAGCCGGCTCGGATATAATTATTGTTAAATTTTTAGTACTGGAACCAAAAGCAATGAAGAGGAGAAGTATTCTCCGCCAGTTTTGCCAGAGAGCCGGTGGTGCTGCGAACCGGTAAACGGCGTAGAAGAAAGTCGCCTCGGAGCTGCCCGCTGAAAGCAAAAGCAAGTAGGCGGTGCCGGGTCTTGCCCGTTACAGACAGGTTGCCTGAGGCCGGCCGGGCCGGCGAATAAGGGTGGTACAGCGGAAGGAAACCTTTCGCCCCTTAATTTCCCATGGGGCGAAAGGTTTTTTGCATATCGGCAAAGCTAAAAAACAGGAGGAGGCTTTTCAGGTGAGCAGGATTATTTATTTAAACGGCAGTTATGTTAATGAAAACGATGCCAAAGTTTCCGTATTTGACCACGGGTTTCTTTACGGGGACGGAGTATTTGAGGGTATCAGGGCTTATGCGGGCAGGGTTTTCAAACTTGACGAGCATTTGCAGCGTCTTTATGAGTCGGCCAAGTCAATTATGCTTTCCATTCCGGAAAGCTACGGGAAAATGAAAGAGGCCATACTGGAGACCATCCGCCGGAATGATCTGCAGGACGCTTATATACGGGTGGTTGTTTCCAGGGGCGCAGGCGACCTGGGGCTCGACCCCAACAAATGCCCCAAGCCGACAACAGTCATTATTGCCAGCTCCATTGCCCTTTACCCGCCGGAGCTGTATGAAAAAGGAATGCCGGTTATTACAGTGCCTACGCGCCGCAATGCTCCCGATGCGCTGGACGCGCAAATTAAATCTCTAAATTACCTGAATAATATCCTGGCCAAAATAGAAGCCAACCGCGCAGGCGTGATGGAATCCGTCATGCTTAATGCCCAGGGCTATGTGACGGAAGCTACCGGAGACAATATCTTTATTGTGAAAAACGGCACTGTCATAACTCCGCCTGCTTATTTAGGGGCCTTAAACGGCATAACCCGGCAGGTAATTATTGAGGAAGCAAAAAATGCCGGCTATCCGGTTGAGGAAAGGCCTTTTACCAGACATGAACTGTATGTGGCCGATGAGTGCTTCCTGACAGGTACCGCAGCCGAGATAATACCCATAATTTCCGTGGATGGACGGCAAATCGGCAACGGCAAACCGGGTGCAATAACAGTAGATTTAATCGGTCGTTACCGCGCCCTGACAGGAACAACGGGTGAGCCTGTTTATCCGGAGCAATAAATGATGCCGGAAGGAGCCTGACAATGAACAGTGATAAAATGAAAAAAGGTGTGGAGCGCGCGCCTCATAGATCATTGCTGTATGCCATGGGCTATGTTGAGGAAGAAATAAAAAGGCCGCTGATCGGCATTGTCAATGCGGCCAGTGATTATGTGCCGGGACACAAGCATTTGCACCAGATTGCAGAAGCGGTAAAAGCAGGAGTCCGCATGGCCGGGGGAACCCCGCTGGAGTTTTTTACCATCGGTGTCTGTGACGGATTGGCCATGAATCACCGGGGAATGCATTATTCCCTGGCCAGTAGGGAGTTGATTGCCGATTCGGTGGAGGTTATGGTCAGCGCCCACCCCCTTGACGGGCTGGTGTTTATCCCCAATTGCGACAAAATTGTCCCCGGCATGCTAATGGCCGCTGCCCGGCTTGATCTTCCCTCGGTCTTTGTCAGCGGCGGACCGATGCTGGCAGGTCGCCTGCAGGGGAAGGCAGTTGATTTAAACACTGTTTTTGAAGCTGTCGGCAAAGTCCGGGCCGGGCTGATGAGCGAGGAGGAGCTTGCTCTTCTGGAACAGGAGGCTTGCCCGGGCTGCGGGTCCTGCTCAGGGATGTTTACCGCCAATTCGATGAATTGTATCACCGAGGTATTAGGCATGGGGCTGCCCGGGAACGGCACCGTTCCCGCCATGACGGCTGCCCGGGCAAGGCTGGCCAAGAAGGCAGGCATGCGGATTTTGGAGGTTGTCAGGGAAGGCCTTACCCCCAGGCGGATTTTAACGGCAGAAGCCTTTGCCAATGCCCTGACGGTGGATATGGCTTTGGGCTGCTCGACAAATACGGTCCTGCACCTGCCGGCGATAGCCCATGAGGCGGGAGTAAAGATAGATCTGGATTATATAAATGAAATCAGCGAAAGGACGCCGCAGCTATGCAAACTGGCTCCCGCCGGAGAGAACCATATTGAAGATTTGTACGCAGCCGGCGGCATTCAGGCAGTTATGAAGCGCCTGGCGGAAAAGGATTTCCTGTTTACAGGCTGCCTTACCGTCAGCGGCCTGACAGTGGGTGAACAGCTGGAAGCCGCGCAGATTTTCGACGAAGAAATTATCCGTCCCTTCAGCAAACCATACAGTCAGACGGGCGGGATAGCCGTTCTGAGGGGCAATTTGGCCCCGGACGGCGCTGTGGTTAAGCAGGGGGCTGTCGCGCCGGAAATGCTGAAAAAGACAGGGCCTGCCCGGGTTTTTGACAGTGAGGAGGCGGCGGTTGAAGCCATTTTAAGCGGTAGAATAAAAAAAGGCGATGTGATTGTTATCCGCTATGAAGGTCCGAAAGGCGGACCGGGTATGCGGGAGATGCTGACCCCGACGGCAGCAGTGGCCGGGATGGGGTTGGACAAAGATGTGGCGCTGATTACAGACGGGCGTTTTTCCGGAGCAACCAGAGGCGCCGCTATCGGCCATGTTTCACCGGAAGCAATGGAGCGGGGGCCCATAGCGGTGGTGCGGGACGGGGATTTAATTGCCGTTGATATTCCCGGCCGCAAGCTGGATCTGCTAATTTCAGAGGAAGAGATGCAGAAACGGCTGCAACAGCTGCAACTGCCCAGACCGAAAGTAACTACAGGCTATCTGGCCCGTTATGCCGGCCTGGTGACAAGCGCCAGTACAGGAGCGATTTTCAGGGAGGTTTGAGCAAATGAAATTAAGCGGAGCGCAGATGGTTATTGAGGCGCTGAAAAGGGAGGGCGTTGAGGCCGTTTTCGGCTATCCCGGCGGGAAAGTCCTTGATTTATTCGACCATCTTTACAATTCGGGACTGGCCTACTATATATCGCGCCATGAGCAGGGAGCAATCCATGCCGCCGACGGCTATGCCCGTGTTACAGGCAAACCCGGGGTGATCTTCACTACTTCCGGCCCCGGGGCAACCAACCTGGTTACCGGTATAGCCAATGCCTATATGGACTCTGTGCCACTGGTTATCTTTACCGGACAGGTGGCAACTTCTTTAATTGGTACCGATTCATTTCAGGAAGCGGATATCTTCGGGATAACCCTGCCCATAACCAAGCACAACTACCTGGTTACCAGTGTGGAGGAACTCCCAAGGATTATCAGGGAAGCTTTCCATCTTGCTTCCACCGGCCGTCCGGGACCGGTTTTGATTGACCTGCCTACCGATGTTCAGTCTGCCGTGAGCGATTTCAGCTACCCCACAGAGGTAAGGATACCGGGCTACAATCCCACGGTAATCGGGCACCCGGGGCAGATTAACCGGGCCGCCAAAGCCATTGCCCGCGCCAAAAAGCCTGTCCTGTACGCAGGCGGCGGCGTGATTATTTCCGGCGCATCCGAGCTTTTAAGACAGCTGGCGGAAAAAGCGGAAATTCCCGTGGCAACAACACTTATGGGGCTTGGCAGTTTTCCCGGTGATCATAGCCTGTCTTTGGGCATGCTGGGCATGCACGGAACTTACTGGGCCAACATGGCTGTCACTGAAGCAGACTTGATTATTGCCGTGGGGGCACGCTTTGATGACCGGGTGACGGGCAAGTTGAGCTCTTTTGCCCGGGAGGCAAAAATAATTCATATAGATATTGACCCGGCGGAAATCGGTAAGAACGTGACGGCAGACATTCCAATTGTCGGTGATGTGAAAAACATCCTGTCCGAACTGGCTAAAAAGGCAGCGGAAAAAAAGCATGCAAAATGGCTGGCCCGTATTGAGGCCTGGAGAAAGGATTGCCCGCTGCATTATGACATGGAGGCAGACGGCCAAATACCTACTCAATATGTGATTGAAGCCATTTACGGGGCGACGGGTGGAGGGGCCATTATTGCCACGGAGGTAGGTCAGCACCAAATGTGGGCGGCACAATTCTACCTTTACAAAAGGCCCCGTACACTGATTACTTCCGGGGGGCTTGGCACTATGGGGTACGGACTGCCGGCTGCCATAGGCGCCCAGATTGCCGCTCCGCAGGAGACTGTTTTCTGCATTGCCGGTGACGGCAGTATTCAGATGAATATACAGGAGCTGGCCACTGCCGTTGCCTATAATCTCCCGGTTAAAATTGCCATTATCAACAACGGTTATTTGGGGATGGTCAGGCAGTGGCAGGAAATATTCTATCAGAAACGCTATGCAGCCGTTAGTCTGGAGAAAAGCCCTGATTTTGTCAAGCTGGCGGAAGCTTTCGGCGCTCTTGGCCTGCGGGCCGAAAAGACGGGGGAAGTTGTGCCGGCAATAAATAAAGCCCTTTCTGTACCGGGCCCTGTGGTAATTGATTTTCGTGTCCGGCCTGAAGAAAATGTTTACCCCATGGTCCCGCCCAATAAGGGCATCGATGAAATGATCAGGGGGGACACAAGGTGAAACATATTTTAGCAGTTTTGGTTGAGAATAAACCCGGGGTGCTGGTTCGGGTGGCGGGCCTGTTTGCCCGCCGCGGCTTCAATATTGAAAGCCTGGCCGTCGGCAAAACCAAAGACCCGGGAATTTCACGGATAACTATAGAAGTTGACGCTGATGAAAAAACATTGGAGCAGGTGATCAAACAGCTTAATAAACTGATTAATGTCCTGAAAATATCCAACCTGACCCTGGAGCCGTCTGTGGACCGTGAACTGGTACTGATCAAAGTAAAAGCTCCTACTTCCAGCTGGGCGGAAATTCAACAGATAGTAGAAACATTCCGGGCTAAAATCATCGATGTTTCTTTGGATTCATTGATCATTGAAGTGACGGGCAATGAAGAAAAACTGCAAGCAATTGAGCTTTTGCTTACCCATTACGGTATACTGGAGTTGGTCCGGACGGGGAAGGTGGCACTGCTCCGGGGTTCAAAAACCATACAAAATGGGGAGGTAAAAAAATGACTAAAATCTATTATGACAGCGATGCCGAGCTTGGCTTGCTTGAGGAACGGACCGTGGCAGTTATGGGTTACGGCAGTCAGGGTCACGCCCAGGCCCAAAACTTAAAAGATTCCGGTATAAATGTGGTTGTGGGGCTGCGGAAAGGAAGCCCCCGCCGGGCGGAAGCGGAAGCGGCAGGCTTAAAGGTCATGACTGTGGCCGAGGCTGCGCAGGCTGCCGACGTTATTCAGATTTTACTACCTGACGAAAAGCAGCGGGAAGTCTATGAGGCGGAAATAAAACCCTATTTGAAGGCAGGGGACGCCCTGTTCTTTTCCCATGGCTTTAATATTCATTTTCGCCAGATCGTCCCGCCGCCGGATGTTGATGTCATAATGGTTGCCCCCAAAAGCCCCGGACACCTAGTCCGCCGCACCTATACCGAGGGAGCCGGCGTGCCCGGGCTGCTGGCTGTTTACCAGGATGCCAGCGGCAAGGCAAAGGAGCTTGGCCTTGCTTATGCCAAGGGCATTGGCTGCACCAGGGCAGGTGTTATCGAGACCACCTTCCAGGAGGAAACGGAAACGGACTTGTTCGGTGAACAGGCCGTCTTGTGCGGTGGAGTCTCCGAGCTTATCAAAGCCGGTTTTGAGACCCTGGTTGAGGCCGGTTACCAGCCCGAGATTGCTTATTTTGAATGCCTGCATGAATTGAAACTCATTGTTGATTTGATTTATGAGGGCGGGCTTTCTTATATGCGTTATTCCATTTCCGATACGGCGCAATACGGTGATTTTACAAGGGGGAAACGGATAATTACTGAAGAGACTCGCCGGGAGATGAAAAAAATCTTAGGTGAAGTTCAAAACGGCAAATTCGCCCTGGAATGGATCCAGGAAAACCAGGCCAACCGCCCTTACTTTAATGCCACAGACAGGATGGAAAAAGAGCACCTGATAGAAAAGGTTGGCAGGAAGCTCCGCCGCATGATGAGCTGGATTGATGCCAAGGAGGTATTTTAGCGGCAGGGTGAATAAAAATGAATGAAGGTAGGGAAAAACCGTGGGGATGACTATTGCTGAAAAAATCCTGGCACGGCATGCCGGAAAAGAGCGCGTCAGGCCGAATGACTTGATCAATGCCCGGGTTGATCTGGTGCTGGGCAACGATGTTACCGCTCCGGTAGCTATTAAGGAATTTGAACGCATCGGGGTGGAAACTGTCTTTGACAGGGACCGGATTGCCCTGGTGCCCGATCATTTTACCCCTAATAAAGACATCCAGTCGGCCACCCAGGCCAAAATAATGCGGGAATTTGCCCGCAAACACAACATAACCTACTATTTTGAAGTGGGTCGCATGGGCATTGAACATGCCCTGCTGCCTGAAGAGGGGCTTGTTCTTCCGGGAGAGGTTATTATCGGTGCAGATTCTCATACCTGTACCTACGGGGCGCTGGGAGCCTTTGCCACCGGTGTGGGCAGCACCGATATGGCTGCTGCCATGGCTTTGGGTGAGACCTGGTTTAAGGTACCTGCCACCATCAAGGTTGAATTTAAGGGACGGCTGCGTCCCTGGGTCAGCGGAAAGGACCTGATTCTCTATTTAATCGGGAAAATAGGTGTTGACGGTGCCCTGTACCGTTCCCTGGAATTTACCGGGGAAATAATTGCGGACCTGTCCATGGACAGCCGCCTGTCTATGTGCAATATGGCCATTGAGGCCGGTGCCAAGTGCGGTATAATTGCTCCCGACGAAGTGACGTTTGAATATGTCAAAAAGCGGGCCAAGCGGGAGTATGAGCCCGTTTATGCCGATGAAGATGCTGAATATGAAAAGGTTTATACTTTTAACGGATCCGATATCGAGCCGCAGGTTGCCTTTCCCCACCTGCCGGAAAACACCCGGGGGATCAGTGAAGTGGGGGAAATAAAAATTGACCAGGTTGTGATCGGTTCCTGCACCAACGGCCGCCTGGAGGATTTGCGGACCGCCGCAAGTATTTTGAAAGGCAAGAAGGTACACCGGGATGTCCGCCTGATAATCATTCCCGGCACACAGGAGATTACCCGCCAGGCATTGCGTGAAGGGCTGCTTGATATCTTCCTGGAGGCTGAAGCCGTTGTTTCCACTCCAACCTGCGGGCCCTGCCTGGGAGGCCACATGGGGATTCTGGCGGAAGGGGAACGTGCCCTTTCCACCACCAACCGGAATTTTGTCGGACGCATGGGGCACCCCCGCAGTGAAGTCTATCTTTCCAATCCGGCGGTAGCGGCGGCAAGCGCCGTTGCCGGCAAAATCTCTTCGCCCGAGGAGGTGCTGTAATGGAAGGCCGCGTGCGGAAATTTGGCAATGATATTGATACCGATGCCATAATTCCGGCCCGTTATCTTAATACTTCAGATCCCCGGGAACTGGCCCGTCATGTTATGGAGGATGCGGATCCTGAATTTCCGCAAAAAGTTGCTCCCGGCGATATTATTGTTGCTTTAAAGAATTTCGGCTGTGGCAGTTCGCGCGAACATGCCCCCATTGCCATAAAGGCAGCGGGAATTTCCTGCGTAATTGCCTCTTCCTTTGCCCGGATTTTTTACCGCAATGCCATTAATATAGGACTGCCTATTCTTGAGTGCCCGGAAGCTGCAGAAAATATCAGGGAAGGCGACAAAATAAGGATTGATTTAAAACAGGGTCTTATACATGACCTGACGACCGGCAGAACCTTTTCGGCGGTGCCTTTTCCTCCTTTTATGCAGGAAATTATTGATAAAGGCGGCCTGATTAATTATGTACAATGGCGGCTGCGCAAGCAACAGGGCAGCGGGACATAAAAACTGTTTGCGGAGAAATATTAATTGACTGAGCAGGAATACTGCGTGGACTGGTCGAAGTAGATTATGTTCTGCATAAATTTCCTACTACTGCAGTCAAAGGAGGCATTTGGCGTGAAATTTTATGACACAGAACACATTCGTAATGTTGCTTTAATATCCCATGGGGGAGCGGGAAAGACATCGCTGGCAGAAGCATTGCTTTATACAGCCGGAGCCATTAACCGTTTGGGAAAGGTAGATGCCGGTACCACCAAAACCGATTTTGATGCCGAGGAAATCAAGCGGAAAATTACCATAAATACTTCGCTGGCACCTGTAGAGTGGAAGGGCGTTAAAATTAACCTGCTTGACACACCGGGATTTTTTGATTTCATCGGTGAAGTGGCAGGAGCCCTGCGGGTAGCGGATGCTGCCATTGTCGTTGTTTCCGCCACTTCCGGGGTGGAAGTGGGAACGGAAAAAGTTTGGTCCTATGCCGATGAAAACAATCTGCCCCGTTTAGTTTTCGTTAACAGAATGGACCGGGAAAATGCGAACTTTTCCAAGGTGCTGGCCCAACTGCAGGAATTCTTCGGCTTAAGTGTTGTTCCGATGCAGCTGCCCCTTGGCGCTGAAGCCTCCTTTAAAGGGATTATTGACCTTGTGAAGATGAAAGCTTTTACTTTCAGCGAGGACGAGAAGAAGTTGACTGAAGGCGAAATTCCCGCTGATTTGCTGGAGGCGGCCGAGGAAAACAGGGAAAAACTGATAGAGGCAGTTGCCGAAAGCGATGATGACCTGCTGCTGAAATATCTGGAAGGGGAGCCGTTAACCGACGAGGAGATTAACAACGGATTGCGCAGTGGAATCCTCGCCGGCAAAATCATTCCGGTAATGTGCGGGGCTGCCACCCTTAATTACGGTACCCAGCCGCTTCTGGATGCTATAGTGAATAATCTGCCGTCACCCGCCGCTGCAGGCAGCATAAAGACGACAAAGGG
>FZPS01000168.1_pt61 | contig 14308 bp, 12 predicted proteins | sample 1817821 | NCBI WGS metagenome assembly FZPS01 (sample SAMEA104158645, study PRJEB21678) | metagenome | place: Germany | collected 2015-04-21 | reverse complement strand
CCCACGTGTTACTCACCCGTCCGCCGCTAGGAACCGAAGTTCCTCGCTCGACTTGCATGTGTTAGGCACGCCGCCAGCGTTCGTCCTGAGCCAGGATCAAACTCTCAATTTAAAAGTTTGAATCTCTTAGCTATCGCTAAATATTTTTTCAAGCTTGCGCTTGTCAAAAGAATCGCTGACCATGATTTATTCTGTAAAGAATTTTCATCAATCTCTGTTCAATTTTCAAAGACCAACTTAAAATACTTTGCCGTCATCTGACAGCTTTCATATCTTATCACATACATTTTTTCTTGTCAACATTTTTTTAAAACTGATAAGAAAAAACTTTTGTGACAACCATCACCTTTCGGCGAGGACATTTGTTATTCTATCAAATTCTTTCAATGATACTTTTATATTATACGCCATCTCACTAAAATAATACCCACAATCTCTAAATTCCTACTTTTTTATAGATTATTCATATATTGATACACCCGGACATGTTTAAGTTCTTGTATTGCTACTTATACCTATTGTTTGTAAAATACTATACTTTATTCTCTAAAAATAAAATTCACTGAAACATTAATGCTTCAGTGAATTTTATTTTTATTATATTGAAATTTTGTTTCTATGTATTAAAGCAGTTTCTTTACCACATCATCAATTACAGGTATATTTACTTCATCACCTTTTCTTGACTTATAGGCAAATAACAATATTCCTACTTTTTCAACTATAGCCAGTATCTCTCGTAACAATGTGTCTAAGCCTAAAGGAATACGAAGTGAACCTGCATTTTCAGAAAACACTCGGCCAAGAGCGTTAATAGCACCTAAAACATCATTTAGTATGCTTATAAAGCTACTTATTACTACAATTCCTAAAATGAAAAATACAGCCTTCACAGCATTTTTTCTTAGCTTTTCATCTCCTTCAAAAATCAAGATATATCCAGCCACCAATACCATTATCAAAAAGCTGCTTAATCCTGATAAAAATAATATGACTGATAATATTCCGGTTGTAATTCCCAATTTTGTTTTATTCACAATTACATCCCCCTTCTAAAATTATTTTTCAAAATGATTATATCACACTTTTTATGGACTTTCAATTATTCACCTCAATTGCCAAAGTAATCAAAATACCCAATTATCCTAACTCTACCGGGATGACCTGTAAGGATTTTTCCAAGAGTACTAAGGTTGCTCTTTTTTAATTATAAAAACAAAAGCCATGAACTATTCGTTCATGGCTTTTCTATGGTGGAGATAAAGAGATTCGAACTCTTGACCCCCTGCGTGCAAGGCAGGTGCTCTCCCAGCTGAGCTATACCCCCATATGGTGGACCTTCAGGGACTCGAACCCCGGGCCGACCGGTTATGAGCCGGTTGCTCTAACCAACTGAGCTAAAGATCCATATTGAACCTGGCAACGTCCTACTCTTCCACTCAGTCTCCCAAGCAGTACCATCGGCGCTGTGAGGCTTAACCATCGTGTTCGGGATGGGAACGGGTGTAACACTCACGCCATTGTCACCAGATATTTGCGATGTCTCCGTCGCTACAATAATGATTATAGTTACATTAAAGCTAACTGTCAATAGATTTTTTAAATTTTTTTATAAAATTTATTTGTAAAAAGTATCATATGAAAAACTTGCTCCATTAAGGATTTTTATCAAGATAATAAGCTAACAAGGGAATATTTATTATGATTATTGGCGATGATTGTATTATAAGCAACTATACTTAATTGCAAGTAGGTCAAATTTAATTTATTTCATTTCTTACAGTGAGGTTTTTTATGAGTTACATTATATCTATATTTTTTATATTATATATAATGCTTACACTTACCCTAATAGCTCTAGAGCGAAAACAACCTGAGAAGACTATTGCTTGGCTGCTAATTTTTGTCCTTTTTCCTCCGCTAGGTATAATACTTTATCTTTTTCTTGGACGCAATTGGAAAATTCATAAACTACCAGAAGACTTCTCTCCAACTATTAAAGAACTTATAAATAATGCAATGGACCATTTGCCTAACATGGAGTATTTCCCTCTTATTCAACTAATAGCAAAGAACAGCCACTCCCCTTTATATGTACATAACGAAATAAAAATACTAAACAACGGAGAAGAAAAGTTTGCTCTATTGAAGGAAGAATTAAAAAAAGCAAAACATCATATTCACATGGAATATTACATTGTAAAAAGCGACACTATCGGAAATGAACTAAAAGATATTCTTATAGAAAAAGCCCTAGAAGGTGTGAAAGTTCGAATCATCATGGATAGGGTAGGCTCCATTTTTGTCACAAAAGCTTACCTAAATGAACTTCGTCAGGCGGGAGTAGACGTCATTCAATATTCCTATTTTCTAGCTCCCCTGCTAAAAATAATTAATACTCAAATTAATTTTAGAAATCACAGAAAAATTGTTGTTATAGACGGCCTAGTTGGCTTTGTTGGCGGCATCAATATAGGCGATGAATATTTGGGCAAAGGGAAACTTGGCTACTGGCGAGATACTCATCTTATGGTTAGGGGAGATTTTGTTTTAGGCCTTCAAGCAGTTTTTATAGATGATTACATAACTATTAAGAACGCTCATAATGAGCTATCCTTTCAGGGAGAAGACTTCAAAGACTACTTTAAAACTCCCTCTGTTGACAAAGGAAAGGTAATGCAACTAGTTAGAAGCGGTCCAGATTCAAAACATTATTCTATAGAGCAGGCTATAATAAAAATGATTACCTTAGCAAAAAAACACATTTATATAACCTCTCCATATTTTGTACCCTCGGAAAGTCTTTTAAATTGCCTTAAAATAGCCTCTCTGGGAGGAATCGATGTAAAAATACTATTCCCTGGTACCTATGACCATCTTCTCGTCTACTATGCTTCCAGAACATACTTGGCAGAGTTATCTACTTGTGGCGTTGAAGTATATTTATATAATCCCTCTGCTTTTATTCATTCTAAGCTTATCACTGTAGATGGCAAGATCTGCACCATAGGCACAGCCAATATGGACAGAAGAAGTTTTGAACTTAATTACGAAATTAATGCAGTTATTTATGACAAAGAGGTCACTGAAGAACTTGAAATTCATTTTTTTAAGGATCTAAAGGACAGTAGAAAAATAAGCCCTGAAGAATGGGCCCAAAGTTCCTATCCTATAAAATTATTAGAATCCTTTTGTAGAATATTCTCCTCACTACTATAAAAAGTGCCTATTATTAATTTGAGGCACTTTTAGAAGTTAGAGATTAAATATTTAACTTTTATAAATTCTGGCTAGCTGGTCCATTCCCATGAGTTTTTCTGTTAGATATCCCATAATAATAACAGCAGGAATATTAATAATTAACCTAAGAAGGGTAAAATTATAACCTAAAGATGAAAGTTCAAATAAGACAGTGGATATCTTGAGAACGGACCAGGTATTCAAAAATATAATTACATTAGAAAACTTAACTCCCTTTTTAATAAGTACTGCAGTAAAAGGAAAAGCAGCGTACATTGGCCCTGCTCCTATCATTCCTACAAACATGGCTAATAGTATACCCTTTAGCCCTGAATCATCGCCCATATATCTTACCATTCTTTCTCTAGGAACCCACACATCTATCAAACCTAATAGGATCATAATAGGGGGTAGGACTTTTATCATTTGAATAAAACTGCCTTTAGCTAGTTCTAGAGAACCTAGCCCTATATCTTTATTAACATATATTAAACCTACTATAATAAGGAATGTACTAATGAAAAAGCTATATCTTTTTAAATGTTCTTTCATCTTCTACACCATCACCTTCCCAAATATATATGCCACTATAAAGGAAAAGAGAAAGGCTAAAAAGTTTCTTAAAAAGGCTCCCTTCCTACCTATATATTTAGTTTCCAAGGGAAAGGTAACTACTCCTACTAAAGTTAAGGTTGATACTAATGCTGCTATCTGAGCGTAACCAGCTCCACTTTTCAACAATGTATCTGCAGTGGAAAAAGCAACAAAGGTGGGCATTAAGGTTATGGAACCTATCAAAGCAGATGCAAAGACACCAATAAAGCCTGATTCTCTTCCGCTGACCCTGGATATTACTTCTGGTGTGACAGCTGAAAGAAGAATCCCAACTATACATATAATAGATAAAAATTGAGGCATTATCCCTTCAAAAGAAAGCCAGGCCTTTTTTAAAGCTAGACTTGTCTTCTTCTTATCCTTTAGAGCAGATATAAGTAAAAATATAGCTGCAACACTATATAGAATTATTCCAGTCATAGATTTAACCCTTAAAATTGCTTATAATATATTTGTATTCTTAATCTAATATATGGTTACATGGTAAATAATAATTATTATTAAATTGCTAGCAATTAAAATCTTTACAGATGCTTAGCTCAGCGTTTTAAGGAGTGATATAGCTTGGAGCTTATTAAAAATAATGGACCTTTAAATTTCATTGGTACTGGCAGTGCCTTCAATTACCACTTAGGAAATAACTCTGCCTATATAAAAAGAAATTCATCTATGCTATTAATAGATTGCGGAGGAACGGTATTCCATTCTTTAGTAAAGTCTAATCTGCTTCAAGACATAAGCAGTTTATATGTAGCAGTTACTCATATGCATCCAGATCATATTGGCTCTCTTGGGGACATAATTTTCTATACCTACTATAGCCTTCAGTTTAAAACAAGATTAATTTACCCTGACCTTCCTTCATTAAAGGCCTTATTAGATGCTATGGGTGTTACAGAAGATTTTTATGAATTTCTACCTATAAACAATATTAGCGGAGTTAAAGTCAATGATATAACTGTAAAATACCTTGTTCAAAACCACACAGACACACTAAAGAGTTTTGCCTATATCCTTGAGCTAGACAATAGAAAAATATATTACAGTGGCGATGCTAAAACCATTCCGGATACAATCTTACAACAGCTCTATTCTAATGAAATAGATTATCTATATCAAGATACTTGTAGTTATGAAGGTAATGATATTCCTCACTTATCACTAAATAAATTATCTCAATCTATTCCTACTGACCTAAGACATAAAGTTTACTGTATGCATTTAGATGAGGCCTTTGATATAAAAGAAGCCCAATCTTTAGGCTTCAAAATTGCAGTTAACTGCCCTAATACTGGCTTATAAATTTTAGCTGATAAAAATAAGGGTATCCCACTGATACCCTTATAAGCCTTCAAATCCATAAAACTTTTTTATTCTCTTCATTCTACTTAAAGCCTTAAGCTTTTTTCAAGGTATTATATATGTAAATCACCGTAAGAGCAACAAGGCCTCCTGCAGTATCTATAATGACATCTCCAATTTTCCCCGTTCTTCCTGGTACAAAAATCTGGTGAAATTCGTCTGTACAGGCATATAGGAAGACTCCTATTAGGGAATAGAGCAGGGACTTTGAAAAAGTCTTCCTCTCTTTAAATACATTATAAAAAAGTATGTATAAAATAAAGTACTCAGCAAAGTGAGCTATCTTTCTAATGATATAATCTATTATTTCACCAAAGGCACTATGTAAGTCCAACCCTAATAAATCGAATATGTAGACAATAAATTCATTATTTTGATTTGATACTTCTGCACTCTGGTGGGAAAATAAAAAAATTATTATCATCCATCCTATTAATAAAGCCATGTTTATTCTTTTTTTATTCATTCTCCTATCCCTTCCAGTCCAATACTTCTTCCTTCATACTATTTAATCATATATCAAATATTTGAACAAGGACAAAATATGTAAGATTAATCTAACTTTATACCATACTATAAGATACAAATAATATTACTATAAAACTTTTTTTGTACTATTACACTAAGATTGGAGAGTATAGGAAGATGACCTACGAAGATTTAGTAGAAAAAATAGAAACTATAGTAGAAAATTATAAGGCTGAACCTATTGATGGATGGATTACTGGCCATGGACCCATACCTTGTAAATTAATGTTTCTTGGTGAGGCCCCAGGTAAAACTGAGGTAAAGGAGCAAAAGGCCTTTGTTGGTGTGGCAGGTAAAACCTTAGAAAAATATCTTAACAGCATTGGATTAAACCGTGAAAATATTCGAATAAGTAACGCTTGTTATTTTAGGCCTATCAAAATTAATAAAGGAAAGAATGGCAAAGAGACTATCAGCAATAGAACCCCTAAAGCTTCTGAAATAGAACTTTTCAGAGATCTGTTAGACAGAGAAATAAGCTTAGTCAATCCTTCCCTAATAGTTACCTTAGGAAATATCCCTCTGCAGAGATTAACTACATTTAAAAGGATTGGTAGCTGTCATGGTATTCTTTATTTCAACGAAGATCTAGGTCGATACATATTTCCAATGTATCATCCTTCCGCTTTAATTTATAATAGAAGGGAAGGCTTCTTAAAAATCTATGAAGAAGATTGGCAAAAGCTTAAAGAAGCTTTGACAAAAACAAAAGCTTGGCCATGACACCAAGCTTTTGTTGTTAATTATAGAATTATAGAAGGCTTTGTATTCCAAATTCCTTTGCTGTAACGCATAATTGTATGGTCACTGGAGAACTCACCGGAATTTGCTATATTGCAAATACACATTTCGTTCCATCTTGACTTATCCTTGTATAATTCATTTATTGTATTTTGTGCATTTACATAAGAGTCAAAGTCCTTAAGTACAAAGAACTCATCATTTTGATATAGTAAAGAATCGTAGATCAATTTAAATTCATTGTAGGATACATCAAAGGTTCCGTCTATAAGGCTGTTTATTATTCTGTTAAGTCTCATGTCATTTTTGTACATGTCCATAGCAGAATAACCACCATTTTTGTAGTAGTTTAGAACCTCATAATCCTTCATACCGAAGATTACGATATTATCGTCTCCTACTTCATCTCTTATTTCTATGTTTGCCCCATCTAATGTAGCTATAGTTACAGCACCGTTCATCATAAACTTCATGTTACCTGTTCCTGAAGCTTCCTTAGTTGTAGTAGAAATTTGCTCACTAACATCCGCAGCAGGAATTATTTTTTCTGCTAAGGATACTCTGTAGTTTTCTACAAATACAACCTTGATTTTACCCTTTATAGAAGTGTCCTTATTAATTTTGTCAGCTACTGTATTTATAAGCTTGATTATCTGCTTAGCAAAATAATAGCTTGGTGAAGCCTTTGCACCAAAGATAAAGGTTCTAGGAACTATATCTAGGTCAGGATTCTCCTTAAGTCTATAGTAAAGATCTAAAATGTGGAATACGTTAAGTAGCTGTCTCTTGTATGCATGTAATCTCTTAACCTGAACATCAAATATGGAATTTGGATCTATATCCACATCATAATGTTCCTTAACAAAGTTAGAGAAATCTATCTTGTTTGCTGTTTTAACCTGCTCCACTTTCTTTTGGAAAGACAGATCCTTAGAGAAGCCCATCAATCTTCTAAGATCTGTAGGTACATATATCCACTTATTACCGATAGCACTGCTTACTACAGAAGCTAATCTTGGATTGGCCTGAATCAACCATCTTCTATGAGTAATACCATTTGTCTTATTATTAAATTTGTTAGGGTAATAATGGTAAAAATTCGATAATTCTTGCTTTTTAAGTATCTCAGTATGAAGCTTAGCCACACCGTTAACAGAATGACTTCCCACTATAGCTAAGTGAGCCATTCTGATATTACCGTTACCGATAATAGCCATATCCCATATTCTTTGGTCATCTCCAGGATATCTTGTAGCTAATTCCTCTACAAATCTCCTGTTAATTTCCTCAACTATCATGTAGATTCTTGGTAGTATATTTCTAAACATATCAATTGGCCATTTTTCTAATGCTTCTGACATTATAGTGTGATTTGTGTAGGCCATTGTGTTAGTTGTAATTCTCCAAGCTTCTTCCCAAGACAATTCTTCCTCATCTACTAGTATTCTCATAAGTTCAGCAACACCAACAGCAGGGTGGGTATCATTAATATGTATTGCTACATACTCATCAAATCTTTGAATAGGTAAACCTGATTTTTTAAATCTTCTAATTATGCTTTGAATACCTGCACTTACAAAGAAGTATTGCTGCTTAAGTCTAAGAATTCTTCCTTCTTCTCTTGAGTCGTCAGGATACAGAACCTGTGAAATTGCTTCTACCCAAGATTTATACTCTACAGCCTTGTTATATTCACCTTTACTGAAAGAATTAAAATCAAATTCTCTACCTACAGGCTCAGCACTCCACAATCTTAAGGTGTTTACAGTGTTATTATGGTAGCCTATTACAGGCATATCATATGGCACTGCAATTATTGGTTCATAGTTTTTATGAATAAAAGAAAGTCTGCCATTTTCATAAGAAGTTTCAACATGACCGCCGAACCTTACTTCCACAGCCTTATCTTCCTTACGTGTCTCCCACACATTTCTGTCTCTTAACCAGTTATCCGGAATTTCAACTTGATAACCATCTACAATTTTTTGCTCAAATAGACCATAATTGTATCTGATGCCACAACCATTTCCTGGTATACCAAGAGAAGCCATAGAGTCTAGAAAACAAGCGGCTAATCTACCAAGTCCTCCATTACCTAGACCTGCATCTACTTCGATTTCCTCTAGCTCTTTTAAGTCTATGCCTAGTTCCTTTAAGGCCTTTTCACATTCGTCCTTAATACCAAGATTAATAAGATTGCTCATTAGTAATCTTCCGATTAAAAATTCCATAGAAAAGTAGTATACTTGTTTTTCTTTCTTTTCTGTATACTGCTTCCTTGTTTTCAGCCAATTGCTAGAAGCATACTCCTTAACTAACTCTCCTAAAGCTTGATATCTGTGTAATGGTGTAGAATCTGCTATATCCTCAGCAAACATAGATGTAAGTTTTTTCTTAAAGTCTTTTTTAATTGATTCCTTGTCAATATACACTTTACTTCCCCCCAACAGCTTATCAAGAGCTTTGAATTTTTTCCCCAAACCCTTTTGCATTTGAATTTTTTATTTTTTGTTCTATAAAGGTGTAAAATAATTTATCCGTCCTCAGTATTTTACATTATACTTGAATAAAGTTCAACATATTTATTGGCAGATTTTTTCCAGCTATTGTCTTCCCACATTGCTCTTCTAACTAATTCATACCATATATCTTTTCTATCATAATAGTAATATACCGCTCTTTGTATAGTAAACAACATGTCATGAGCATTATAATTAGCAAATGAAAATCCGTTACCTTCTCCAGTATATTCATTGTAAGCTTGAACGGTGTCTTTAAGACCACCAGTTTCTCTTACTATAGGCAAACTACCATACCTTAAAGCTAGTAACTGTCCAATTCCACAAGGCTCAAACTTTGAAGGCATCAAGAACATATCGCTGGCAGCATATATCCTTTTAGCTAGATTATTGTCAAAGTAAATATTACCGGATAACTTATGAGGATATTTCCATCTAAAATGTTTTAACATATTTTCATATCTAGCATCACCAGTTCCCAGTACAACAAATTGCAATTCCATTTGAAGGATTTCTTCCATAACATGAGCAACTAAATCTAGACCCTTTTGATCTACTAACCTAGTTACCATTCCAATCATAGGGATATATCTATTTACAGGCAAGTTTAAATAGGCCTGCAAGTCTTCCTTTGTCCTAAACTTCCCTTCCAAGTTTCCTCCGTTATAATTAAAGGGAATTTCACAATCTGTTTCCGGGTTGTAGATCTCAGTATCTATTCCATTTACAATTCCCCAAAGGTCCCAGCCCCTATGTCTTAATAATCCATCTAAGCCTTCTCCATAGTAAGGATTCCTGATTTCCGCAGAATAGGTACCACTAACTGTAGTTACTTTGTTGGCCATGGCTATAGCACCTTTCATAAAGGATATATCATCATAATACTTCATTCTATCCTCAGTGAATAGATCCCAGCCTAGTCCCAGAATATCTCCTAAAACTTCTTTAGGGAATATACCCTGATACTTAAGATTATGGATGGTGAAAACAGTTCTTATTCCTGAATAAATTTGATCCCAGCCATAATGCCAGTATAGCATAGGAATAGCTGCACCAGTATGCCAATCATTACAGTGTAGTACATCCGGTTTAAAGTCCCCCATAAACTTAATAGACTCTAATAGGGCCCTGCAAAAGTAACCAAATCTTTCACCGTCATCGTAATATCCATAGGCACCTTCTCTTTTAAAATAATATTCATTATCTATAAAATAAAAAGGTACTCCATCGTATTCCATGTACTGTAAGCCACCGTACTGGTTTCTCCAGCCTACAGGCACATTAAAGCTTGCGATGGTATGCATTGAATTTTTTAGATGTTCTGGAATAGTGCCATACTTAGGAAGTATTACTCTAGCATCTATCCCCATCCTTCTTAAGGCCTTTGGCAAAGCATAGGCCACATCTCCTAAACCTCCAATTTTTATAAATGGATGAGCTTCTGCAGCTGCAAATAAAATCTTCACAATATCACTCCTTTACAAATATAATACAGTATAAAACTCTGGTTCTATACTGTATTCATAAAAACAAACTCTTATAATACCCTTACCTTTTCAATTACAAGAGGAATTTCAGTATCCCCCTTCAACTTCTTCCGGTCACCTATAGTAATATTTTTATCTATGATAATATTAGTTAATTCTGAGTCTGCACCAATAACACTATTCTGCATTATTATACAATTTTTCACCTTGGCACCCTTCTTTATTTTAACACGTCTAGATATTATTGAGTTTTCTACTTCGCCCTCTATAATACAGCCATTAGCTACAAGAGAATTGCTTATTTTGCATCCTTCTACATATTTCGTTGGTCCCTCGTCTTTAATCTTAGTGTAGATTAGGCCATTGTTAAAAAACAACTCCCTGCTCACATTTATATCAAGACAGTCTAAATTAAAATTATAATAAGACTGTATGGAGTTGATACATTGCAAATATCCTTTAAATTCGTAAGCTCCTACTTTGTGCTCATCTAAGGTTCTATAGATAGCATGTTTTATTTTTCTGCATACCCCAGTTGTTATACATTTATAAATTAATTCTACCAGCATCTGCTTTTTCATAATAAACATTTCCATGCAGATATTGTTCCTGTCATGTACACCAACATTCTTTCCAACGCTAGTAACTCTATTATTTTCATCTATGTTTAGCACATCACAATCTAGGAAGTTAATGGCACAATTACCAGCGTTTTTGTAGATAATTGTAATATCATTTCCAGATTGTTCATGATACCTTGCTGCCTCTTCATAGTCTATGTTACAAATCATGTAGGAAGGGGCTAGTATTACGTTGTTTTCTTTACTTAGCTGCAAGTAATCTATATTATTACGGAACATTTCCACATCCTCTAAAGCAGGATTACCACAACCAAAGTTAAAAACAAATAAGCCTCCATTTTTCCTATCTAAGTCCCATGGTTTTCCTCCACCTATATGATCCATTAAAGAACGAGATTTACTCTTAGTAAAGACCCCTACGTTTTGTATTCCCACATTTACCATATTGGATAAAACAAAATCAATTGTCCTATATCTACCTGCTAATGGAATAGATGCAACTGTTCTGTTTCTTGTGAGGTTTTTAATATTGTCTTCCTTTTCATTTAAATTTAAAATTCCCATGTAATCTTTCAACACATTCCACCCCCATAGCTAATCAATTACTGTATCTTTTTTTATATCTCGGCCTTCTCCTATTAAGGTTATCTTTGAGGAGTTTCCAATAACAGAACCCTCTCGTATAACTGCATCGGAGCCAATAATTGCTTTTTCTATTGTTACATTGTCTTCTATCCTTGTGTTAGGGAAGATTACAGAATCTATAATCTTCGAATTTTTTCCAATATATACTCCATGAAATAACACTGAGTTTTCAACATCTCCGAATACAACACAGCCTTCCACTACAATTGCATTGCTTATCTTACTATCAGGTCCTATGTATTGAGCAGGTCTTACGGGATTTAAAGTGTAGATCTTCCAATTGGTGTCATGGATATTTAGCTGATTGTCATCACTTAATAAATCCATATGAGCTTCCCACAAACTTTCAACAGTACCAACATCCTTCCAATAACCCTTAAAAGGATATGCTACTAGCTTCTTATCCTTACTAAGCATATTAGGAATTATGTTCTTACCAAAGTCATTACTGGAACCTTTATCCATTTCATCTTCTTGAAGAAACTTTTTTAGAGTCTTCCAGTTAAAAATATATATACCCATGGAAGCTAAATTACTCTTAGGTTTTTGAGGCTTTTCCTCAAATTCGTAGATATTGTTATTCTCATCTGCATTCATAATTCCAAATCTGCTAGCTTCCTTTAAGGGAACTTCTAGTACTGCTATAGTTGCATCTGCCTGTTTTTTCTTATGGTACTCCAACATTTTAGAGTAATCCATCTTATAAATGTGATCTCCTGAAAGTATAAGTACATATTCTGGGTCATAATAATCTACGAAGTTAATATTTTGATAAATTGCATTAGCGGTTCCCTTATACCAATCTCCTCCACCTTCATGCATAAAAGGTGCAAGTAAACTTACTCCACCATTCCTTCTGTCTAGATCCCAAGGACTACCTATACCTATATGGGAATTTAGTATCTGAGGCTGATATTGGGTCAATACTCCTACTGTGTCAATGCTAGAGTTTGCACAGTTGCTGAGAGTGAAATCAATAATTCTATATTTCCCTCCGAAAGGTACTGCAGGTTTTGCTAGCTTCTTGGTCAAGACTCCCAACCTAGTACCTTGTCCTCCCGCCAATATCATTGCCACTACCTCTTTATTGGACATTTCTAATCCCCCCACTTATTTAATAGTATGGAAAAAAATAATTCTATTGATAATATTAATTATATTATACATTATTCCTGAAGACTTTCCTATTGTTCATTTATAGTATTTAGTTTTTCCATTACAGTAATCGCCTTTTTATACTATGCATAGTAATATATATTTATGTATGGCTTTAAAAAGTGCTTGTAAGACCAATAAAAAGGTTTTTATCTTTTACACTTCTTCCTATATAAGAAAAGTAATATTACTGCCACTATAAGAACAAATACTCCAACTGCTACAGTATTATATGTAGATAAAAACTTATTAATCTTATCTAGGTTATATCCTATACTCTTTCCAACAATAAAAAATATAAAGTTGTGTATTAATGACGAAAGGCCTATCATTATTAATAAAGGCGCAGGCTTATATCTGAATATACCTCCAAAAACTATGGTAATAGAACTCATCCCCGGGATAAACTTGCACAAAAAGAAAATATAAACCCTATATTTCCACATAAGTTCCTTTACCTTTTCCTGTATCTTTTCAGGAAAATATTTTTTTACAAACTTAAAGTTCAATACCCCTTCCCCATACCTGTATCCTAAGAAATATAGGCCATAACTTGAAAGTATAGTTCCAATAGCATATGAGAAGAAAATTGGCGAATTTCCTCCTCTAGCTCCAAGGCCTACAAGGCAGCCTCCAACTAGCAATATAGTATCCCCTGGATATGGTGGAACAAATATTTGAAGAACAGCAGATACAAACAATACCAAGTAGATTATCCAAGGAGCTATTTGCGACAAATTTCTTAATATAGATTCTATTATGTCATTCATTGTCCAATAAACCTCTCTTTCAGCAAAAGCTCTACATGTTATAAATGTTTTTAATAAAAGTATAACACTTCTATCCTATACCATAAAGATAATTATTTTAATTGTCGTAATTTGATTACTCAATTTCCTATGTTATCATTAAACCCAAAAAAATACAATATTATATTCATTCTTTCATTTTAAAAGAATTTTTCCAATTTCATTATCTATATTTAGATATAAAAAACCCATAAAAAACAAGCTTATAAACTTGCCCTTTTTTATGGGTTTATGGTGTATGATTTCAAATTATGCAAAAATCCTTGGAAGTAAATACTTCCAAGGATTAGTGGTGGCTCACCGGGGAATCGAACCCCGGACACCATGATTAAAAGTCATGTGCTCTACCGACTGAGCTAGTGAACCATATGGCTGGGATAGCTGGATTCGAACCAGCGAATGCAGGAGTCAAAGTCCTGTGCCTTACCGCTTGGCGATATCCCAATCTTTTATCAGATAACAAATTACAGGTATCTGATTTTTTTAAATCTTTATCCTGCTTGTTCCCTGAAAATTGCACATAAGAAGTTGATTTAGAGTTCAGATTTCAGACATCAGAAGTTCTGTTACCTGTCCTCTGTTTATTAGGTTAAGTCCTCGACCTATTAGTACTAGTCAGCTACACA
>FZPS01000067.1_pt296 | contig 14315 bp, 8 predicted proteins | sample 1817821 | NCBI WGS metagenome assembly FZPS01 (sample SAMEA104158645, study PRJEB21678) | metagenome | place: Germany | collected 2015-04-21 | reverse complement strand
TGGAAATATTTCTAGCATAACTCTTTACTATCTTTTTTAATTTCTCTTTATCTTTTACTATTCCGTCAACTTCATCTATATCTCTTCTAATAATGCTTTCAAGCAAATCTTTAGGAACTTCTAATTGCATGTCTTTACTCAAGTCTAAACTTCCCGGCCAACCTCCTCTACAGATATAATGTGATATATCGTCAATGGTAATATCAGACATAACCGGAATAACCTTCGGCTTTGAAAATAATTCCTTTAAAGAAATTAGTCCGTTAGATTCTCCGCTCTCATATAAACTCATAGGACGCATGTAAATAGAATTAATTCTTCCTGTTCCTGTATGTGAAGTTTTAATGTTTTGCTTTTTTGTTGATCCGGTTAGAAGATAAGCTCCTTTATAGTTATTATCATCAATATCAAGACGAATAAAATCCCAAATCTCCGGTACTTCTTGCCATTCATCAAATAATATAGGTTTTTCGCCTTTCAAAACTTCATCTTTTGATATAGTGGCTAAAATTTGATATTGTTTTTTTATAAGTGGGTCTTGCAGTTTTATAAATGTATTAGAAAAAATGCCGGCCGTCGTAGATTTTCCAACCCATTTTGCTCCTTCAATAATGATTCCGCCACTATAAGACATCTTTTTTTTGATTTGAGATTCAATTAATCTTTTCCTATAGTTTAAAATATTCATTACGCAACCTCATAGCTATATAGACCATATGAGCATATAATAATACCTCATTACCAAAAAATCAAGGGTTTTAATGGCAAGAAATAATGCATATTACCACCAAAAAATACATCGTCTCATTGCCAAAATTGTATATTTGTCTTAAATTTTGAATTAGTAAACGCTATGAAACCCTATTCATTACTGCGTTTTCCTCTTTAGTATAATTATGACATCCTTCCCGGCTGTCATCGCGAAGGATGTGACTGCTCAGAATGTGACTTCGATTCCGGGCCGGATCAGCCAGACTTTCTTGTCAATGACGGTTTGACCGGTGGCGCGGCGAATGGCCTCGGCATAGACTTCGATCTGAATGCGGTAACGCTCGCGGATCACCCGGGCAGCCTCAGCGGGATCGGCTGATACCCGATCGGATTTGAAGTCCAGAAGCAAGATGCCCTCGGCATCCGCCAGCCAGAGATCGATCATGCCCTGCAGCAGGGTAATCGGGGTGCCCGGTTCCGGCACGGCGAGTCGGAAACTGCTGCTGTACGATGTCGTCTGCCGGGCAGTGTCCGCAGTTGCTGTTACCTGCTGCGCAAATTTATCGATTCTTAACAGATCGGGGCCGGTTTGACCGGGGACAGCGATGCTCTGTCCGGACAGGGCCTGATCAGCAGACGGCAATGTGGATAGTGGCAGTAGGGCCGGAATAGCCAGTGTGAAGGGTTGCTCCCGGTAGATTCGGTCCGCCCGCAGCAGCCGCTGACCGCTTGCGGAACGCGCAAATTGCAGAGCATTGTCGGCAAAGCCTTGCACTTCTGCTTTTTCCTCCGGCAGCAGGCGCTGCTTGGCCACCATCTGCTCCAGCTGATATTCATATTCCCGCTGCGCATCCTCAGCCAGGTTCAGGCGGGCAAAGTCCAGGAATTGGAAGACGGTATGCAGAGCCACGCCGAGCTGTGTCGCGGACATTTGAGCCTGACGGCGGTTATCAGCCGTGTGCGACTCTGTGGGCCGGGACACATTTAGCGGTGCCTTCGTATCAGCAAATTGAGGAGTAGATTTTGGCGTGGGCTGTTGGAGCCGGAAAGCCATGTCGGAGAAGAGGGTAACTTCGCTGCTGAGTCCCTCTGCAGCTCGCTCCGCGTCGGCCAGGGCAGTGATCTGGCGTTTGAGTTCGCTGACCGTTATCTTGGCCGGGGCAGTGGCTAGGATGCCGCCTGAGACATCGTCACTGAGCAACTTGGTCAGTCTTGCGGCTTCATCGGCTGTTGGTGTAGGAACCGCCGAGTCGGGAACGGCGGTTAAGTCAGGTAGTGGCGGCGGAATGAGGTCAGTAAGATTGCGGACGGTTTCCTGATAAACTTGCTGTACCAGTTTGTTTCGTGGTATCAGTCGGACTTGCAGATGCGGGAAGCGGAAACTGCCTTCCGTACCGGCCAGAACCTTTGCGCCCAGCTCTTCGTCCTGCAGATATAGCAGGTGGAAGATAAGCTCCCGGTTGTGACGAATCTTACGCAATGTCTCCGCCTGCAGGCGGTCATCTCCGGCCCGGGCCAGAACTATGGCAGTCTCCAGATCTTTCTGATTGGAGGAGATCTCACCATAGGGCTTATCCAGGGCATCGACCAGATAGAGTCGATCCCGGGCGCGGGTCATGGCGACATAGAGCAAACGCCATTTCTCAGCTTTTTCAGCCATGTTCTCAGCTTCCAGCTGCACCTGGTGCGGCAGATTCAGATAGGTGCCGGCACCCTGCGGGTCAATACTATAGCTGGTTATGCCTACCTGCTCGCTGAGGCTGGCAAACTGGTAGCGGTCGCGCTGATGATAGGCGGAATCCAGCCCGGCCAGGAATACGACCGGGAATTCAAGTCCCTTGCTGCCGTGGACGGTCAGAACACGCACAGCATCACCGACAGACACGACCGGCTCGATTTCTTCCGGCTGACTGTCTTTCTCGCGCAGATTGCGGATATAGCCGGCTAATGTGTTTATGCTGAGCGGCTGGTTTTGCTCCAGCAATTTAACCCAGTCGAGAAAACTCTCCAGGTCGGCCAGATTCTCCCCGGCATAGCTGCGGTGCTCAAGATAGTCCGCATAGCCACTGTCGGCAATAATCCGCGTCAGCAGTCCCGATACCGGGAGGTCTTCGGACAGTTGACGCCAATTGGCGAGCTTGTTCAGTAGGCGGCGCACTTTGCTTCGCAGTTTTGTTGTCTGATCCCGGTCCGGACTTTCTGCTGCGGCGAATGTTGTCGTCTGATCCCGGTCTGCGCCGTTCGCTACGGCAAATGTTGCCGTTTGTTCTCGGTCAAAGCTGCCAGCTGCGACAAATGCCTCCAAGCGCAGATAGTACGGATCGCGGTAATAGACCGTGCGGGCACTCTCATCGTCATCTTGCAATGAGACAGGTTCTTGTGATTCCGCCGTGACCTTCCCGGCGGAGATTCCACGGCCACTGTCAACCTCTGTATTGAAAGCTTTCGACGGCTGTCCCGGTTCACAGGTTGGAGGAACCACGGTCATCGCTTCTGCGCTCGCTGCGATCTGCAGCAGCTCTTCTTCGCTCAGACTCTCGCCCAGTAAGCCGGAAAGAAGAATCGAGGTTAAAGGGATGTCTTGTCGACTATTGTCGAGTACTTGTACCAGGGCTTCTAACTGCCGCAAGACCGGTGAATCGAGAAATTCCCGCTTGGGAATGCCGGCCACAGGGATACTGTGGCTAGTCAGGACCTGGCGCCAGATATCCAATGTCTTATGTTGCGGCGCCAAAATAGCAATATCGCTCAGTTTATACGAGGTCGTGCAGAGTAATTCCCGGATTTGAGCCACAGCCAGCAGCGCCGCCGCTTCCTGACTGCGGGGAGCCGGCGTCAGACCGAGTTCCGTCTCGACTCCGTTGGAAATATCGCCCGTTTGAGAAACAGATGTACGAACTGAAACTACAGGATTTGTTTCGTCTGCTCTTGATGCCCCGGCAATTTCGTCGTCTGCCGCTGTTTCTGTGTTTTCAGCTTCAGATGTTTCTGTCGTTTCATCGTCACAGATCGTGAGCAGGAATTCTACCGGCAAGTCAGAATCCGGTTCGTCCGACCGACCGGCGATCAGGGCCTCGCTGCGGTCATATTCGATCTCGCCTGTCTCTCTGGTTAGAAAGGAGCTAAAGACTTGATTGACGAAAGCGATAATACCGGGCAGACTGCGGAAATTGCGATTGAGGCGGATGACATAGCCTTCCGGACTATCCGATAACGCCTTCGTTTCTGCCTCATAAGGGGTAAAACGCTCCTGTTTGCCGCGAAACAGATCGGGATTGGCATAGCGGAAACGATAAATGCTTTGCTTGATATCGCCGACCAGATAGAGATTGTCGCGGGCAAAAGATGTGATGACTGCTTCCTGAATACTGCTGGTGTCCTGATATTCATCGACATAGACCTCCAGATAGCGCCGGCGATATTCGGCACAGATCTGAGGTTGGCGCAGCAAGCGGAGAGCATCGTGCTCAAAGTCGTTGAAATCGACTTTGTTCCGGCGCAGTTTCAGCGTGCGGTAACGACTGTCAGCCAGAAGAATCAGCTCAAACAGGCGGGCCAGCGGACCAAAGGTACTGCCAAGACTGTTTTCAATCTCGGCTTGGCTGAGACTGAACCAGGGGTAGACATCATCAAAGTACCGGTCAACCGGATTACCACGGGTATTCTGGAAATTGGATGTGATCAAGGCCAGGACTTGAGCGATATGAGTATTGAACAGGGCGTTGAACTCCTGAGCCTGTTCGCCGCGCCCCCCTTTGAGCACTGTGATCGGAGGCAGGTTGCGCCCTAGGCGGTTAATCGCATCCCAGTCTTCAGCGGCCAGAACCTCGGCCAGAGCGGGTAGCAAGACGGTAATCGCTTGCATGGCCGGTCTGAGTGCCGTAATAGTCTTGGCTTTTTCGCGGGGATCGAAGATCCGATCCCAATAGGGCAGGGTCTGCAATTGCCGCAGATCTTCCAGTGCAGGTTTCAGATGGCTACGCAGTGCTGCAAATAAATCCCGGGCATAGTCTGAGTCCGCCCAGTTGCGGCAGTTATGGTAATTTTTGGTCAGTTCGGTCTGAACCCACTGGGGATAATCGGCCATACTGCGGAGTTGATTTAGCATCCGGGCCAAATTGTCACGCAGGCCCTGATCATCGTAGCCGGGTGCGATAGCAGCGGCCAAGAGGTCAAAGTCAGCGAGCCAGGCAGCCAATGTGAGATCAGGCCCCGCTACCACAAAGGGTTGAATCTCGCTCCGGGGTTGCGGGAGTTCACGGGGGAGCAAAGCGGTCGGGGGAATACTGAGGGCAGCCTCACCGCCCGCAGCCAGCCGGTAAATCGCGCCGAGCACATCATCGATCGCCTGGTCGACCAGTAGTTTTTTCTCTTCTTCTTTCAGAACCTGATAACCCGGTTCGATCAGAGGCACTCCGTCCTCATCCACCAGCTCACTGAGATAATTGGCAATCACACTGTGACAGAAGGAGTGGATCGTAGAAATCTGCATGGCCGGCAGCTGTCTGACCAGCTCACGCGCCCGCAGCTTAGTTTTCGTGTCGGTCTCGTTCTCCTGATAGCTGCGAATCGCTGTTTCGATCTTCTGTGCCATCTGCGTGGCAGCCAGATCAGTAAAGGTCATGACGGCGATCCGATCCGGCTCAATTCGGCCGGAAATCAGGCGCCGCACAATCCTCTCCGTCAGGACAGTTGTCTTGCCCGATCCGGCGGCAGCGGAGATCAGAAGATCTCGCTCCTCATCATAGGCAAAAGTCTGCTGTTGTTCGGCCGTCCATTTAATCGCCATTTTCGTTCTTCCTCTGCTTCTCTTTCTGCTGACACTGCCAGTCTCTAATCATCTCTTTAGCCCGGGCTTCATATTCGCCGGGTGTACCGGCAATCTGTACCCGATCCCGTCCGCTGCGGCCATCATATAGGCAATGTACTTTGAACTGACAGTAGGAACAAGGCGATTGTCCGGTCCGCAGTACAGTCGGTTTGGCTCCCAGCTCACCGCTGAGAATATCCGCCATAGTTGTCTGAGCACGATCAACGGCATAATCCGCAATCAACAGTAATTCCTCAGTGCTGCCGGTCAATTTTTGTTTGTCGAAGGAATCACGGAGCAGTCCGGCAGGATCTAGCGAGACGGGCATAATTCCTTGGCGATTATCGCTGCGCCGGTCAGCAAAGGTAAAATAACCGAAACCACGCGGTGCAGCCTTCGGATACAGATAGCTGCAAACTTTAAGATAAAGCGGCAGCTGCAGATTCAGCCCGTGTACCAAGTCGGCCAGAAAAATCTGGCGGCGGCCGCGCTTATAATCAATCAGAACAAAATCATTCCCCGCTGTGTCGATGCGGTCGATCGTGCCGGTGAGAGTCACCTGCCAGTCACCCGACGTCAATTTAAGATTATCCCTCTCGGGCAGGGGAAACTTCCATTCCACCGCCTTGGGGAAGAGCAAGTCGCGCTTGATCTGATCCGCTGTGAGCTGCAGAGTCGTCAGAGCATAGCTTAGAATCCGCCGCTTCATCTGTCCCTGCACCTCCGGAAAGCCAAAATGCATCAGTCCTGCGGTTTCAACGGCGGTCTCGTAATATTGCTCGAGCTTGCCGGTTGTCAGACCGGCCTGCCAGTCCTGCGCCAGCTCAGCTTTTTCCACCGGTTCTACTACTTCTTGCCACGATGCCATCAGCTCTTTGATCGACAGTTCCATCACCGCATGCAAGAGACTACCCTGTTCTCTGGCGCTCGGCTGCCAGTTCTCTCGTTCGTGCAGGCGCAGCAGATATGTAGCTAAATAGCTATAAGGGCAGCTATTATAGCGTTGTAATTGTGATACGCTCAGCCGGTCGCGCGGCAAAATCAGTGTCTGTACCAGTTCCTGAGGTAATTGTAAGAGCTCAGGTCGTCGCTCCGGCTGCAATCCCAGCCCGGCCATGCTATCCAATAACTGCAGAGCTTCAAGCCAGACCTCCCGGTCACCAAGCGGTCTGTAGCGGGCAACCGGATCGACCAGTGCCAGATTCAGCTGTCTTTGTGCCATCTTCGTCACATTCCAAGCAGACGAAGGCGCAAAAGGGTCCGACAGCAGTATGGTCTCAGCCCCTACTTGCTCTTCAAGTTGCTTCTGAACCAGGGAGATCTCATCCCGATTGAGAGATGGCGAAGTTAGGTACAGATGTCTGCGCGGCGCCGTCAGCAGCTGTTGCAACTGCCATTCCCGTGCCAGCGGCAGATCTGCCTGATGGCTGGGAAAGATTTTCCGACTGTGTTCAGCCAGCAGCAAACGTTCATTATCGCGCAGATAGCCCTCATCTGTACTGCGAGGCGGGAAATTGTCCTGACTGGTACCGACGATGAACAGCACCTCTATCGGATAGGTCGTCAGTTGGCGCAGATTACCGGCGCGGATACTGTCAATCCCCATCGGGATCGAGCTGTGGCTGAAACCGGCGAGAGCCGCCCGTAGCAATCTGGTAAAATCCGCTTGGGACAGGGTCAGCGACTGCATGAAAGTCTCGGCTTCCTCTAGGAATTTAAACCATTGGTTCCAGGAAGCGGTCAAAATCCGAGCCGCTTCTTCCTCGCCTTGTTCGCGCAGATAAGCGATCCTATCCTCTAGCCGGGCAAATACCTCTCTCTGCAGCCAATCGGAGAGCAGTTCCAGCTTGGTCGCACCGAGCCGCTTCTGCCGGATCTTGCTGCCGAGTTGATTTAGCGGCTCCAGAACAAGGCTGACCTCGTTCCAGAGATCAAGTTCGGTGTCGGACAGCTGGCCCGCAGCAAGCAATTGTTCAGGCTTAAAACGGACGAAATCACGCGGCCGGATCAATCCCCGGGCCAGACATAGATTGTCAAAATCATCTATCGTCTCACTAGGCAGCCCGCTGAAGCCGGCGCGCAGATAAGACATAATAGCTTCACGGTCAGGTTGGGCCAGCAGATATTCCAGCACAGCATCGAGCTGGCGCAGAAAAGATGATTGGTTCAAAGGAGTGCGGCGATCGATAAAGACAGGCAAACCATAGATCCGGGCAGTTGCCGCCAGCAGATCATTGTAAGTCTCCGGATCAGCCAAGGCGATCCCGATATCCCGCCGCTGCAAATCAGTTTCGACCAAAATCCGCCTGATCTCACCGCAGACAAAGCCCAGTTCCGCTCTGGCATTGGGAGCATAAACAGTTGTAACCGCAGGCATGCCCCGCCGGGGCGGCACTTGCTTTGTCGTCAGTCTGCTGCTGATGCTCCTTAATTGCCGTGCCGTATTCCTGCCGTGGGTATAGACTGTGCCGCCTTCTTCATCCAACCGATCAGAACTTACCGTCACGGTCAGTGAACTACAATATCTATTGAGGTAGTTTAGAATAGTCAATTCTTGGGTGGTAAAGGCCCTGGTCTCGCCGAAACCCAGCACCCAGACTGCCGTTTCCCGCAGGAATGCCAGTCGCGGCTCTCGCTCGGCCTCACGCAGTAGATCCGCCAAACGATCCAGATCATAGTCAGGATCGCTAAGCTCATACTGTACCAGTATCTTTCGGTATTGTTCCAATAAAAGCGAAAAATCCGCCAGCTTGTCCGATGTGATCGCTGACGGAGCTGCCGCTGCCGCCGCACTCAGATCCTGTGGTGAGATCCGGTAGCGGCTGAAGTCACCCATTACTGTAGCCAGTTCAGCAGCAAAACCAGGTTTGCCGACGAATCTGCTGAATCTGCGAAAATATTTCTCCCCGGATTCCTGAATCTCCGCATCGTCCGCCTTTGCTCCTTGTTCAGGATCTGCTTCCGGATCCAAATCCGTCTCCAGTGCCGTCTGCGCCTCTGGTTCGACAACTGCTGCTGCACGGGAACGCCGTCTCTCCGTCTGCTGGAGAATTTCTTGCAGCAGGAGAGCTTTGCCGGCGGCACTGATCCGTTTGACAGCCAGCCCCCCCGCCTCGGAGAACAGCCTGTGTGCCAGACGGGAAAAGGACAGTACCTCGGCCATCATCAGACCGGCCCGATTATGCTGCTCCAGATATCTCCTCTCCAGATCGGCTTTCATACTCTCCGGCACGATCAGAAAGGCCCTTCGCATCGGGTCTTCACGCGTATACAGATTCAGCTCGCCTAGACAGCAGTCTGCCAGTGCCTGCGGATCGGTACTATAGTAAAGCCTCACTGCCAAATCCTCCTGCCTCATTATACAACGACTGCGGCCGGGAACTAGGATATAAAATACTTGCATCTGAAGCGAAGGCGACAAAAACGATGAGGGCATCTTTTCACCACAGCGGTAGAAAAACTGCAAATCCGCCAATGTAAAAATTATATTAATTGACCGGGATAATCGACACTTGTTTAGAGTGATAGCAGTCTTGCTGTTAAAATAATACTGTATGGAGAAAAAACCTAACAGATTATCTGAGGGTATAGATCTTGAGATAAACAATAGAGAGAATGCCACCGGTTCAGCGCCGCAGGACAATGAAGCGCAACCGTCTGAAACAGCTCCGGCTGATCGCAGCTGGGTGCGAACTGCCATCATAATGTTTTCCGGGCAACTCGCATCGCAACTCGGCTCGGCAATTGTCCAGTTTGCTCTGATCTGGTATGTGACTTTGCGCACTAACTCCGGCCTGGCTATGACTTTTATCACGCTGGCAGGCTATGTACCGCAGCTCCTGATTGCGCCTTTGGCCGGAGTATGGGCAGATCGCTACAGCCGCAAATGGGTGATGATAATTTCCGACGGCTCGATCGCACTAGCTACTCTATTGGTAGCGATCATGTTTCTGGTCGGTTATGACGCCATGTGGCTGATCTATATCGTGACCGGCATCCGCTCCTTCGGAAGCGGTATCCACTCGCCCGCTATCACTTCGATCGTGCCGCAGGTTGTGCCGCGCCATGGTTTGGTGAGAACTAATGCCATCTATCACGGAGCCAGCAATATTATCTTGCTGGCGGCACCGGCTCTGGGCGGCGTAGCTGTTTCACTAATGCCGATGTGGCAGATCTTCCTGATCGATGTCGTCACGGCAACTATCGCTATCTTCTGCCTCTTTGTGATTAAAATCCCTGAAGATCAATCAGTCCCGGAAGATAAACCCAAGACCTCACAGTGGCAAGAGATGGTCGATGGTTTCAAATATGTGCGCTCGCACAAAATCGTCTTCGCCATGCTCACTGTCTACACCGTCTTCATGATCCTGATTTCGCCCGGCGCTGCTCTGCTGCCGCTATATATTCGGCGCAATTTCGGTCTGGATCCTTTTAATATCACTATTACTCAGGTCGCGATCTTCTCCGGTATGGCACTGGGTGGTCTCTTGGTTGCTAAGCGCGGTGAATTTTTGAACAAAGTTCACACTCTGCGCATGGCCGGGGGAATAATTTCCCTGATTATGATTGCTCTCGGACTGCTGGGCTACGCCAGTTGGGCTGTGATCTGGATGTTCAGTCTGGTTCTATTTCTATTCGGTCTGGTCGTGCCCTTTTACACAACCAATAGCACGGTCTTCCTCCAAGAAGAAGTTCCTCGCAAGTATCAGGGACGAACTTTCGCTTTGCAGTATATGGTGGGTTCGTTCGCTATTCCGATGGGTACCGTCTTCTTCGGACCGCTGGCTGATATAGTTTCGATTCAGTCAATACTGATTGCAGCCGGCATCGCTCAACTTTTGGTCATTATCGTAACACGGCCGCTATTTCACCGTTTGGCCGCCCATCTGTACTATCCCGAGAAATTTACTGCCCCTAAGAATAATACGACAGTAGAAACCGGAGATGGCGCAGAACCCAATAAACATTGTTATTATTAGAATCATAGACTCCTAAAAAATAGTGGGATTAAATAACTATATCTTAAGGATTTTGGGGAATTATCAGTAGCATATTTCTCCCAGGCCGCTTAGCGGCCTGAGAGAAAAGGAAACCTGTCTTATCAGGGAAAACATTTAATAAAACATTGTAAATCTACAGCCTATAAATTATTCAGCACAGCTTATTTAGATTGACTATATAGGTGACAGCTAACATAATGATCCGGGAAAACTTCTAATAATTCTGGCTCCTCAACAAGGCAACGATCAAATTTTTCACGACACCGTGTATTAAAACGACAACCGATAGGAACATTTACAGGACTAGGGATTTCTCCTAATGACTCAACTCTATCAGGTATCAGTTTTTCCTCTTCTTCTAAAACGACAGGGATGGAAGATATTAACATGTTCGTATACGGATGCAAAGGTTTCTGAAAAAAATCAACCGTTGGAGCCAATTCCATAATTCGCCCTAGATACATAATTGCTATTCTATCTGCAATATTTCGCATTAAACTCATATCATGTGTAATAAACAGATAGGACATATTAAACTGGCTGCGAAGATCCATCAAGATCTCTATTATTTTTGCCTGAATCGATACGTCAAGAGCAGAGGTCGGTTCATCTAACACCATTAATGAAGGATTAGTCGTTAACGCACGCGCGATTGCAACAAGTTGCTTTTCTCCACCACCTAATGAGCTCGGTAATTTATAGTAGCAATCTTGGGATAGCCCCACTAAATCTAATAACTCTCTTACTCGTCTTTCCGTCTGCGATCTGGGAACCATTTTATGTACTCTAATTGGCATTGACAAGATCTCTCCGATCTTCCTTTGAGGATTCAAAGATGTACCAGGATCTTGAAAAACTATTTGGATTTGTCGTTTTAACTCTTTAGAGCGTTTCTTTGCAGGCATAGAAATATCCTGACCCATAAAATTCATCTCGCCACTAGTGATGTCACAAGTTCCTATTATGGTGTATGCAGTTGTGCTTTTGCCAGAACCACTTTCACCAACTAATCCAACCACTTCGTTACGGCGTACTTCAAAGCTAATATCATCGATAGCTTTTACAAAGAGATCTTTTTCTCTTGTGGCAAAGTATTTCTTCAAATTCCTCACTACAAGGATATTGTCACGTTTATTAGTAATATTGTCCTTCACAGAGACACCAGCAATCTCAACGCCCATAATTCAATGATTCCTTTCTCAAATAGATGAGTTATCCTTATCATAAAGATAACATGCTACAAAATGTCCATCTCCTACATCGTAAAGGGGTGGAAATTTTTCAATGCAACGTGAATGTACATATGAACAACGATCAGAGAATCTACAACCTGGAGGAGGGGTCAGGTAACTTGGCAAACGACCCTCTATTCCCGAAAAGACACTGTCACCAGTAAGCTTGGGTATCGAATTCATTAAACCCCTTGTGTAAGGATGAAGGGGGTTTTCTAACATTTCTTTTGTCTTTGCATTCTCCACAATATTTCCAGCGTACATTACACATATCCTGTCCGCCATCATTCGTGCCACACCCATTGAGTGCGTAATTAATATAAGAGACATGTGTTTTTCTTCAGTAAGTTCTCTAATCAATTTCAATACCTGATCCTGTATGGTTACATCAAGATTAGTGGTTGGTTCATCAGCAATCATTAGCTTGCTTGCTGTGGCAAGTGCCATCGCTATGCAAACACGCTGTCGCATTCCGCCTGAAAGCTGGAAAGGGTAATTCTCCATGATCCGTTCAGGATCAGGCATTGAGCAATCTTTTAAAGCTTGAATTGCTCTTTCTCTGATAGCTTTTTTATCTTTTTTATCTACAATCTCGGAATATTTAATGCTATCAGAAAGCTGATATCCTATTGTAAAAACAGGATTCAGCGCAGCTGTCGGATCCTGAAAAATCATGGAAAGCTCGCGTTTTCTTACATTATTCAATTGAGATGTTTTTAACTTAAGGATATCTTGATTATTAAAAATGATATTGCCTCCTGCAACTACCGCTTGCCTTGGTAAAACCCTTAAAATTGATTTAACAGTAGTTGTTTTACCGCAACCACTCTCGCCAACCAGAGCAATTTTCTCTCCCGGGAAAACTTGTAAGTTAAGTCCATTAATTACATATGCAAAACCACCAAAGACCTTGTAGCTAATATATAAATCCTTAATCTCAAGAATCGGCTTGTTTTGATTAATCCCTTCAATCATAATTAAGCCTCCTTTGTTTTCAACATGTCGCCTATTCCGTCTCCAAGCAAGTTGAAGGATAAAACTATCAACATGATTGCAGCTGACGGAAACACTGTTAACCACCAGGAATTTGGCAATAGTTTGTATCCTTCGGCAACCATTGTTCCCAGATCCGGCTGCGGCGGTTGCGCCCCCAAGCCGACAAAGCTTAAAGATGCGCCCATTAGTATTACGACACCCATATCTAAAGTCATTTTTGTTAAAATCGTAGACCAACAATTAGGCAAAATCTCCCTAAAAAGGATATGAGATCTACCAGCACCGATTATCTCTGCGGATAAAACAAAATATTCATTTCGTACTGAAGAGGCAGTCCCATAAACTAATCGTGCATACCAAGCCCACCATGACACAGTAATTGCCATCATAGAATTAAAGAGCGTTGGTGAAAGGATTGCTGATACCGCAAGAGCAAGCACTAAAGAAGGCAAAGAAAGAAAAATATCGACGATACGCATGATTAATGACGAAATGAATCGGCCTGCATAATAACCAGCAATAAGACCCATTATCACACCTATGGGCACTGCAATAGCTATAACACCAACGCCCATGATCAAAGCTCCACGAAAAGAAAATATTACTCTGCTGAGTATGTCTCGTCCTGAAGAATCAGAACCCAATAAGTACTGAGAACTCGGAGGTAAATTTGCATCACCAAAATTCGTAAATGCAGAAGCATGACCAGGATAAGGAGCAATATATTGTGGAATAATAGCTAAAATAATAATAATTAGTACTCCAATTAATCCAACTACAGAAATCTTGTTACGCGAAAACAAATACCATTTCCGCTTAATGTTAGTCCACCTCGCAGCCGAACTACTAAGGCCTATATTAGAGCAATCTTTTTGTAATGTCATTAAGCTGCACCTCCTTGCAGTCTAATGCGTGGGTCGAGGAAAGCTGAAATGATATCTACTAATATATTCACTAAGAGGAAAGTGATACCTATAACCATTACCACGCCTACTATTGCATTTAGATCCTTGTTAAGAATTGCTGCAAGACAGTATTTAGATACTCCGGGATAACTGAAAACTTGTTCGACCATGAAGGCATTTCCTAACATTGCAGCAATATCCAGAGCAATGATCGATACTACAGGAATGGCTGAGGGGCGTAGAACATATATTCTAATTACTTTTCGTTTAGGGATTCCGGCAGCGATTTCTGCTGACACATAATCTTTATCCATATTGTCAACCATACTTGAGCGAGTTATCCGAGCCGTTTGAGCAATACCAGTAAGAGCAAGAGCTGTACCAGGCATAATTATATGTTTGAACACATCCCAAGCTGCTGCAAATTGTCCAGTTAATAGCCCATCTAATATATATAACCCGGTGATGGTACGTGGAGGAGGAATGCCTCTGGTAATTCGACCAATAGTAGGCAATAAACCTAACCAGTAGGAAAACACGAGCATAAACAAAATTCCCCATACAAAAGAAGGCGTTGCAATACCGAAGTATGAAGTAACTCGCACTGTATTGTCTAACATGCCGCCAGGTTTTCTAGCAGAAAGAATGCCTAACCCTATAC
>FZPS01000099.1_pt190 | contig 14316 bp, 11 predicted proteins | sample 1817821 | NCBI WGS metagenome assembly FZPS01 (sample SAMEA104158645, study PRJEB21678) | metagenome | place: Germany | collected 2015-04-21 | reverse complement strand
CGATCGGACGGGAGTCCTTTTCTTCTTCCGGCTGATAACACCTCCGGTTCCCGGGGGGAGCCGAACCATTTTTCATTAAGCGGACGAAGAGGGGGTCCTTACGGCATGCCTCTTCGTTTGTTTTATTGAATGTATACGCGGGTTCTTGGCTGAGTGTTACGAACCGGCTTGTATGGGTCCTTTGCAAACCTTAGGTCAAATGTGTGCTAACTAAATCGCATCAATCCAATGGTCGGCATAAAAAGTTTGAAGTTTTGCCTGCCAAATATTGACACGGCTTCACCACCTTCTGAAGCTGCTTAGTATGATATAATGATTTACAAACGAAATGACTCGCTAATCTGTGCGTTTCCGGTAATCTAGAAGACAGTTGGCATATACGTGTACACCTTCAAGCCCAAATTTACCAGAAAGGATGATCAAAGTGCAGTTGATTATTAAACTGGGACCCCCGTATTGTAAACCGGGTGAAATTGGCACTCACACTCTGGAACTTGAACAAGATCATATTAATTTGCAGCAACTGGCAATTTATCTTTCCCGTGTTTGGGAAAAACGACTGGCGATACCTCTAATTGACGAAAAAGGCGGCCTTACTGCTGAAATTATGGTCAATGGCAAGATTGCTTCAGCGGATACGGTTCTTTCAGAAGGTGACATCGTTACTGTCATCCCGCTCATCTGTGGCGGGTGATTGGTCTTCCACCCTGGAGAAATGCGGGTAAAACGGTTTATTCAAATGCAGCAGTAAAGGGGTGAAGAAAATGGAATATGCGATCGCATTTATCGCGCCATATCCCAAATTGGCCGAATTGTTTGCCGAGGTTTCCCGGGAGCTGAACAAAAAGATACACATTGAAATTGGGGACTTGGAAGAAGGGGCTCACAAGGCGGCACAACTCGAGGAAGAAGGGATCGACGTTGTCATCAGTCGGGGCGGCACTGCGATTGCCATCAAATCGATTGTGACCAATCTTCCCGTGGTAGAGATTCAGATTAGCGGTTTTGACCTTATTCGCGCCTTGCACCAGGCACGGCGGGAAACGGACCGGATCATTGTCGCTGGGTTTTACCCTTATACCTTCGGTATTGAAATTGAAACGCTGGAAGAGATTTTGGGGATTAAGCTTAAAGTTCTCATGCTCAAGGAAGAATGGATCAACTGCACCGGTTATATTGAAGAAAAGCTTAGGGAAGCCCAAAGATCGTCTTATTTTTGGCTTGTTGGGGATCATATTTCCGTTAAGCTGGCAGAAGGGCTGGGTATTAATACGGTTTTGATTAAGTCGGGTAAAGAGGCGCTGGTCCAGGCGATCTTCGAGGCAGAAAGGGTGGCGGAGGTCCGGAAAAGAGAGATGGAGAAAACAGAGCGCTTAAAGAGTATTATTGATTTTGCTCAAACCGGGATCATCAGTGTAAACTGCGATGGGCATATTGATACGTTTAATCCGGCGGCTGAAGATATCTTGGAGAAAAAAGCGTACCGGGTTATCGGCAAGCATATCGAATTAGTACTCCCGGGAACGGGGCTATTGGAGGCAATCACAAAAGATTCACCGGAAACCGAAAAGGTTTGGACGGTTGGGAATAAGAAGGTTGCCGCCAACATTATTCCGGTCAAAGTAAACGATGAAGTAGTCAGCGTTATCTCTACTTTCCATCGAGTTTCCCAAATTCAAAAAATGGAGCAGAAGATCAGGGAAGAGCTTTACTTAAAGGGATATACGGCGGAAAATACTTTTAACGATATTATCGGGGAAAGTAAAATTATCGCTCAAACAAAGGAAGAGGCATGGAAATACGCCCAGATTGACTCGTCCCTGTTACTTTATGGCGAAACAGGTTCCGGCAAGGACCTTTTTGCACAGGCTATTCATAACGCTAGCCCCCGTCGCCACAAATTTTTTGTAGCCTTTAACTGTGCCGCCCTGCCGCCGAATCTACTTGAAAGCGAGCTGTTTGGTTATATAGAGGGTGCATTTACCGGGGCTACTAAGAAAGGAAAGATGGGATTATTCGAACAAGCGCATGAAGGAACTATATTCCTGGATGAAATAGGGGAAATCCCCATTGAAACCCAGGCTAAACTACTAAGGGTTCTCGAGGAGCGCAAAGTGAGGCGACTGGGAGATGATAAACTGACCCCGATTGATGTCCGGGTAATTGCGAGCACCAACAAAGACCTCAAAGAGCTAGTTAAGGCTAAGAAATTTCGGGAGGATCTATATTATCGACTTGATGTTCTCAGTCTACGGCTACCTTCGCTACGGGAACGTAAGGAAGACATTAGGATCCTGATCGAGTATTTTATTCAAAAGAATAATTCTAAATTAAAAAAAATGATAAAAGGAATTTCATATTCCGGTCTGAAGATTATGGAAAATTATCGGTGGCCGGGCAATGTGCGACAGCTTGAAAATGTTGTAGAAAAGTTGATGGTTAGAACCCAGGAAGGTCTAATTAAGACCAGCCTAGTTAAAGACACTATGCGTTCGCAGCCGGAATTCGACGCGGATGTGGTAAACGCTTGTAGTTCAAGCAGCATTGCTTCGTTTGATGAAGTCAATATTCGCTTAAACGGCAAGCTGGAGGATATCGAAAGATATATTATCAAAAAGGTGGTGGAGGAAGAACATAACAATAAAATGGCCGCTGCTCGTAGGCTGGGCATTAGCCGAACCACCTTGTGGAGAAAACTGAAAGCGTGAATTGTTTGGATCGCATGTTACAATCAGTAACATGTTTAAATCTGAAACAAGACTGAAGAAGCAGCAGTTCTCCAGCGGTATCGAAGGTTTTTGTTCAATACTGTTATAAATTGAAACAACTTAGATTGATTGTGAACTTTAAACCTGATCCCTTTTTTTAGCCTCTTTTCGCCTCTTAATCCCTATGCACGATAGTGGCACGAGAATTGCATTTAAAATAGGTTGTCATCTCCTGATGCACTATAGAATGCAATAGGGAAAGGGTTATTGAAAAAATGATCTATGTTATTGCAGATGACCTGACCGGGGCGAATGATACTGGAGTTCAGTTTTCCAAGCAGGGTTTTAAAACGGTGGTTTTTATTGTATCTGATGCGTCGGATTTTTTAGGCGGAAACGAAAGGATATGCGAGACGGTTGAAGTTGTGGTAGTGGATACCGAGACGCGTGAAGTTGATGCGATTACAGCAAGGAACAAAATTAAAGCTGTTCTCCGCAAGTTGAATCTTAACAGTGATGATATAGTTTACAAGAAAATTGATTCAACTTTGCGGGGCAGCATCGGAGTTGAAATCGAAGAAATTATGCTCGCACTTCAAAAAGGTATTTGCATATTTACACCAAGTTATCCCTTCTATCACCGCGCTGCTATCGACGGGTACCTCATTGTCAATAATTATTCCCCGAGATTAGATCGGCTCGACAACGATAAACCTTCGCGGAACCCTCTATATATACCTTCGCTGTTGGAAAAGCAAACACGCCTTCCCATATTGCGGATCGGGCTCGAAGATGTCGCGATGGGTGCAGAGGCCATTTTAGAAAGGCTGCGCCAGTTCTCTGGATCAGAAAGAAAAATAGTAGTTGTCGATGCAGTTGAAGAAAGACACTTGGAGAGTATTGTGGCTAGCGCTCTCTCATGCGAAAGATCGGTTCTAATTTGCGGGTCGGCCGGCCCGGCAAAGTACCTCTCCGATTATTTGTCTTTCCGCGAGCGCCGTTGTGCAAAATCCACTTTAATAGTATGTGGTTCTCGCAATCCAGTGATGCAAGGACAGGTTAATTTTTTGAACCTTGCGACGGGTATTTTTATAATCGATATCGATTTAGAAAAAATTTATTCAGGAGAAGAGAAGGCGCTCAAGCATTATTTGACCGAGAGTTTAAACATTCTGGAAGACAAAAAATATTTAGTAATTCGCCCCGATATAAAGTATCGAGCGAAAAGCTCGGTGGGAGAGATTATGGCCAAGCATGGTGTCAGCTTCAGAGAATTGGAGCTGACAATTCGTGATTTTTTAGGCAAATTAACGGCCATGATTATGGAACGTAACCCGGTAAAGAACATCATTTTAGTCGGCGGCGACACAGCGAGAGGAGTATGTCTCGCACTGGGTATAGATCGTTTGTTAATTCTCGATGAACTGATGCCGGGAATCCCTCTTTCCGTCAGCGAAACGGGGAAGTATGCCGGTTTAAGAATTGTGACCAAAGCTGGTGCTTTTGGTGGTGAGGATACGCTTTATCAAGTGCTGCTGCGGTTGCTGCACTATCAGGGTTTGGAGGTCCGGTCATGAACAGTGGTGGAAGCGTCAGGAAGGAGCAGAGAAAGATCATCGGCATTACCATGGGCGACCCGGCGGGGATCGGTCCTGAAGTTACGATCAAAGCTCTGAGCCATGCCAATATCTATGAAAGAGCCGTACCGGTGGTGATTGGCAGCAAGGAGGTACTCCAAGATGCTCTGTTCTTTACCCGATCGCCCCTGAAGCTTAGTCTGTTTGCCGATGTCAAGGCGGCTGAAGGGAAATTTGGGACAATCGATTTACTTGACCTGGACAACATTAAACTTGGCGATTTTAGATACGGAGAAGTAAGCGCCGCCTCTGGCCGGGCCTCCATTGAGTATATCTTTAAGGCAATTGAGCTGGCCATGCAAGGTAGAATACACGCCATGGTGACAGCCCCGATTAACAAGGAAGCGATTAACGCCGCCGGGTATCACTATTCGGGGCACACGGAAATTTTGGCGCAGAAAATGAAAGCTCGCAATTATGCAATGATGCTGGTAGACAAAAACATGCGGGTAATCCATGTCACCACTCATGTCGCACTGCGTCAAGCGTGTGAAATGGTGACTAAAGAAAGAGTATTACAGGTGATCCGACTGGCTAACCAGGCGGTTAAAGCCCTGGGCATCGCCGCTCCCAAAATCGGGGTAGCCGGGCTCAATCCCCATGCCGGGGAGCAAGGTCTCTTTGGCCGTGAGGAGATAGAGCAGATTATCCCGGCCGTGACCTTGGCCAGGGCAGAGGGCATCGATGCGGAGGGACCTGTACCGGCCGATACCCTCTTTTCCAAGGTTAGAGGCAAATTCTTCGACATCGCGGTGACCATGTATCATGACCAAGGACATATCCCTATCAAGCTAATAGGATTCGAATTTGATCCTTCCACTGGTCAATGGGCGACGGTAAGTGGTGTTAATGTCACTGTCGGTTTGCCGGTGATCAGAACATCGGTGGACCACGGGGTGGCTTACGGGAAGGCTGGAAAAGGACTGGCCAATGAGGAGAGTATGGTACAGGCCATTAAGATGGCGACCCAGTTTGCTGGACAAAATGTCGGTTAAAAGGCTGCTAGATAAGGGGAAAAGGAGAAGTGGAATGAACGAATTTAGCTTCAGAATACCGGGCCGGGTTGAAGTGGGTTTTGGGAAAAGCGAGGCCGTCGCCGATTTTGCACGCGAGCGGGGCTTGCGGCGAATATTGCTTGTAGTTGACCACACTCTGCATCAACTGGGTCTTTCCGACCCGGTTAAAAAGAGTCTCCAGAGAGAAAACATTTCTTTTACCGTATACGATGAGATTAAAGCAGAGCCGACTATCGGAGAGATCGACCAGGCAATTGCTGCACTGAACATAGCCGCCAATTTTGACGGTGTGATCGGTATTGGCGGAGGAAGCACCATCGATGTAGCCAAGATGCTTGGTGCCGCGCCGGGCATCGATCAAACGGTTAGGAAATACGTAGGCACAAACCTTCTAACCAAGCCGGGCCTCCCAACAATGATAATCCCTACCACAGCAGGGACCGGCGCGGAGGCCACAACCAACGCCATATTCAAGGACGCGGTAGATCAGTGCAAGAAAGGGGTAGTCAGTCCCTTCTTAATCCCGCACCTCGCTGTTCTTGACCCCGGGCTGACCTTAAGCCTTCCGCCGCGCATCACGGCGGAGACGGGCCTGGATGCATTTACGCATGCCATTGAGTGCTTTATCTGCAACAAGGCCAATGCCATGAGCGACCTGTTTGCCACGGAAGCGATGCGCCTGATCAGCGTTTACCTGCGCCGTTCGGTGCGGGACGGCAGCGATAAAGAGGCTCGGTATAACATGCTATTAGCCAGTTTTTACGGCGGCGTAGCTATCGCTAATTCCGGGACAGGGGGCGTACACGCCCTGGCCTACCCGCTCGGCGGTCAGTACGGTTTGAGCCACGGCCTCTCCAATGCCATACTTCTGGCCGAGGTTATGGAGTTTAATGCGGTTGCGATTCCGGCCAGATTTGCTGCGGTAGCCAAAGCGATGGGTTTAGCAGTGGACGACCTTTCCATCGAAGAAGCGGCGCGTACCGCCGTAGAAGAGATCAGACGTCTGGTGAGCGACGTGGGTGTTTCACTGCAAGATTTTACCCTGACCGACCTGGAACTCGATCGCCTGGCGGAGGCAGCGCTACAGGTGGAGAGGCTTCTGGCGAATAATCCCCGCCCGATCAATTTTAATGATGCCAGGTTGATTTATCAAAAATCATTGGCAAGCTAGTAAGGTACAGCTGAAAATGTGAAGTGTGAAAATGGAAGGGAGGTGTCCGCATGCTTGGATATATCGCTAAGAGGCTGTTGATGGGTGCTCTCGGCTTGTTGGTGATATCGTTCATAATTTTCGTTGGTGTCCGTTTTGCTCCCGGAGATCCCGCCGATTTAATGATTCCGGGCGCCCCTACTCGTGAAGAAAGAGCCCGCATCCACAAGGAACTAGGGTTAGACAAACCGGTATTAACTCAGTACTCTACCTATATTAAGAATATTATTGTTCATGGTGACTTCGGGAAGTCTTACTACAGCCACGAACCGGTGATAAGGCTTTTGGCCACCAGGATCCCAGTTTCGCTACAACTGGTTGTTCCGGCCTTTATTCTCATCATCGTGATCGGGATCGCTACCGGGCTCACCTCCGTTATTTGGCGTAACTCGGTCCTGGACTATGCGGCGGTGGGTAGTATTTATCTACTGCAATCCCTGCCGGATTTTTGGGTGGGCATCCTCCTGATCCTACTTTTCGCAGTGAAGATACCGCTCTTTCCCGCTTTTGGCCGGGGCAGCCTGGATACGCTGGTACTTCCCGTGATCGCTTTGTCCTTGCCATTGATTGGCCGTGCCACGCGCTTCGTGCGTAACGGTCTGCTGGAGGTAATGAATGAAGATTATATCAGGACCGCCTACAGCAAGGGCCTATCAACGATAAAAGTCTTTTTCGGCCACGCCTTTCGCAATGCTCTGATACCCCTGGTAACCGATGTTTCAATGCAGTTCATCTGGACCATCGGCAATGCTATTGTGATCGAAACGGTTTTCAGCTGGGGCGGTATCGGTAGCCTCACCATTAACGCGCTGAGGCTGCGGGACTATCCTACGGCGCAAGCTTGCATTTTATTCTTCGCCGTAATGTTCATGGTTGTAAACTTACTGGTGGATGTGCTTTATAGCATCATTGACCCGAGAATCAAGCTGGTCGAGTCATAGGCTCAAACAGGCGGCCTTACCGCGCGGACCTGTTCCGGACGGCCGTTACATCATAACATCATAGAGAATCGGAGGTAATGTCGTGTCTTACGCGAGAGCCAGACTGCTGTTAAAAATAAAGAAGAACAGCCGCCTGATTATCGGTTCGGTGATTCTGCTGCTCTTTCTGGGCATTGTATTTATCTTGCCGCTTTTTTATACGATCGACGTCTTTTCGACCGATGTTCGCCACGCGATGAAACCCCCTTTTCAATCCGGGCTGAAGTACCCGCTCGGGACCGATTCCCTGGGGCGGGACATGCTGAGTAGGCTCATTTATGGTTCGCGAATCTCGCTCCTGATCGGCGTGGTCACGACATTAACGACGTCGATAATTGGCTCGGTAATCGGAATGATCGCGGGCTACCTGGGTGGCAGGGTGGATAATATTTTGATGCGCATTACCGACACGATCATGTGCTATCCCTTTACCATTATTGCCATTGTCGCCGCGGCCTTGCTTGAACCTGGCATTTATACGATTATCATCATTTTTAGCGCTTTCGGTTGGACAAATTATGCACGCACGCTTCGCGGTTTGGCCTTGAGTATCAAGGAAAGGGAGTTCGTAGAAGCAAGCAAGGCCCTTGGCGCCAACAGCGCCTGGGTCATTTTCAGGCATATCTTCCCTAATATTCTTTCCACGCTGATCGTTGTAGCCACCTTGCAAATCCGGATCATGATCCTGGCCGAAGCAACGCTCAGTTTTCTCGGAGTGGGTATCCAGCCGCCAACCCCTTCGCTGGGTGTAATTATCGACCAGGGCAGGGAATATCTCTCCAACGCCTGGTGGATTGCCGTCATGCCCGGGATCGCTCTGGTATTTGTGGTTCTCGGCTTTAACTTGCTGGGAGACGGGCTCAACGACAGACTGAATCCGATGGAAACGTTGTAAGGAGTAAAGAAAGGGGGCTGCCACATGAACGGATGTTTTGGCAAGTATCTGCTGGTCGATTTAACCAGGGGCAGCTTGGACGAGTATGACATTCCCGAACAATGGCAGCAACTGCATATAGGCGGCCGCGGGATAGGAACGCGCATTTTGTTGCGGGAGTTGCCCCGTGGGGCGGACCCGCTGGGACCGGAGAATATCCTCATTTTTGCGACCGGTCCCTTCCAGGGTACCGGTATTGCGGGTGGCGGCAGGCATGCCGTGATCGGCAAATCGCCCAAGACGGGAACGATCAATGAAGCCTACGCGGGGGGGTTCTTTGCGAACAATCTGGGGACTTCCGGGTATGACGGGATTATCATCACGGGCAAGGCCCCTAGTCCGCAGTATCTTACCTTGATCGACGGTAAAGCCGCCCTTCATGACGCCAGAGAATTGTGGGGCCTTAGCACAGATGAGGTCGAGAAAAAGCTGAAAAGCAGACATCAGGGCGTCAAGGTTTCCAGTATCGGTCCGGCAGGCGAAAAAATGATCAAATTCGCTTGCGTGATCAATGATTACTGCAGAGCTGCCGCCAGGCCCGGTTTTGGCGCGGTCATGGGTTCGAAAAACTTAAAAGCTGTGGCTGTCAAGGGTGGTTTAAGAAAGGATTATTACAACCCGGAAAAATTGAAAGCACTGCGGAAAGAATTTGCCGAACTTTTGATGCAGGATTCCGGAGTAGTAGCACTGGGGGAATTCGGGACTTCAAGCGGCGCCCAGGGCCTGAACGGGCTGGGTATGCTGCCCACTAAAAACTTTCAAGAGGGTGTTTTTTCAGGGATTGATAAGATTAACGCGGCGTCTTATGCCAAGATGCTGGTAGGCCGCGATACCTGCAGCGGCTGTCCCGTGCGCTGCAAGAGAAAAGTGGAAACAGTATTTGACGGGGTTAAAGTGGAGCGGCAGTTCGGCGGGCCCGAATATGAAACTGTGGCAGCGTTCGGTTCACTGTGTTTAAACGACAACCTGGCGGCAATCGCCCTGCTTAACCAGAAATGCAACCGGTATGGACTGGATACGATCAGTCTCGGCACGGTGCTCGCATTTGTAATGGAGGCTACAGAAAAGGGTTACATTGATCCAGTTGAAGGTTTGCATTGGGGAGATGCCCGAAAAATGTTGCGCTTGACCGATCAGATTGTGCGTTGCGAGGGACTCGGTGCCTTGCTGGCCCAAGGGTTGGACACCGCCGCGGAGACGCTGGGCGTGGATTTTGCCGTTCAAATTAAGGGGCAGGAAGTTCCACTCCATGATCCGCGGGGTAAAAAAGGCCTCGCTATCAGCTATGCCACCAGCCCTCGCGGCGCCACCCACCTTGAAGCGATGCATGACGAGATGTTCGAGGGAGTGGAGGCGCCGACCCCGGAAATTGGTGTAACCGGTCTCTACGACCGTCTTGGCTGGGAAAATAAGGCGCTGCTGACTAAGAAGTACGAAGACCTCTATTCTTTCGTAAACTCACTGGTCATGTGCGGTTTTCTTTCCTGGAACCGGGCGACAAGCAAAGAGTTCTATCCCTTCCCTCATATCCGTTCCATTTTGAACGCGGTGACGGGCCTACAGTTCGATGTGGATGCTATGATGACCGCCGGTGAAAGAAATTACGTGCTGCGCAAGATCATGGCAGCTAAGGACGGTTACACTCGAAAAGAAGATGATTTACCGCTGCGCCTCAAAGAACCATTGGTCGGTGGGCCTTACGCGGGCGAAACTATTCCCGAGGAAGAATTGCAGAAGGCCATTGATGAATATTACCTGTTGCGCGGCTTTGATCATAACGGCCCGACCAGGGCGAAGCTTGCAGAGTTGGGACTGGAGGATCTTGCAGATGAAGGTTGAGCCTCAGCGAGGGTCAGTTAGAAGGTATAAACGAGGCACTCGCGCAAGCGTTTCACTCAACATCAAAATAGATAGGAGAGATGATGATGGCAAAAATTGTTGACGCTCACATGCATGTGATTCCCGCATTCTTTGGGGAGAGAAACGGTACCCTGGTGCACGGCTGCGGCTATGGGAAAGTCCTTTACAGCGAACGGGGCAACTGGAGACCGGGGGCTAAGCGCGGAGAGAGAAGGGTCATGCCGCCGTCCTTTGTGGACACAACAACGCCTCCTGAAGTTGTGCTTGAGTATATGGACTACTCAGGCGTGGACTGCGCTGTATTGATGCAGTCGTTCATGTACGGCAACCATAATGAATACCTGGCGAAAGTGATCAAGAAATACCCGGACCGTTTCATTGGCGCTTTTGCTATTGTCGATCCCCGCAAGGGTAAAGCAGCGATTGAAGAGTTGGACTGGATTGCCGATCTGGGCTTGCTTGGTCCCAAAATCGAGCCGCCCGATATGCCTTTCTGGCTTGACGACCCGCAATATGATCCCTTTTGGGGTAAGCTTACCGAACTGGGCTTGATTCTTTCGATCGACCTGGGGTGGGATTCAAAGGATAACGAGTATAACTTTCAGATCGACCGGCTGGAAAATATTATTCAAAGATTTCCTGGAATGAAAGTACTGGTGCAGCACCTCGGAGTAAGCAGCCTAGACGACGAGGAGCAGCATTATCCCTTTCCTGTGCTGCAGCGTACGCTTTCTTTAAAAAAATATCCCCAGGTCTGGTTCGATTTGACCGGATTGCCCGAGTTCTGCCCTTCCGAAGATTACCCCTTCCCCAGGGCGCAAAAGATCGTCCAGGCTGCCGTGGATGCTGTCGGTGCTGAACGGTTGATCTGGGGCAGCGATTTTCCGGGAATTTTACCCGAAGACGTAACCTATAAGCAGACTTTCAATATTGTACGCCGGCACTGCACTTTTCTCACGGAAAATGAGAAAGACCTGATCTTGGGCGAAAATGTGTTGAAGCTCTTAGGAAAACGGTAAAAGGAGCCTCGCGATATGATCAAGGAGGTGAGTGATCGCTAAACACAGATGAACCGGCCGGTGAAAAAAAGGGTGAGTATGGGTAATAAAAAACAGAAGGGGTGAAAAGGTTGACTAGAAAAAAGTGGCAAACAGGGATCATTTTCGTAATGGTGCTACTGTTAAGTGCCTTTCTTGGAATCAGCGGCTGTGGGGGCGACAAAGCCGAAGAAGATATGTCGGGCACGCTTCGGATCAGTTGGCCCGAAGAGTTCCGGGCTATTGATCCGCACCTGCATGACAACCAGCGAATTTTCTGGGCCATACTGGGTCAAAACTTGTTCGAAACTCTTGTGAAGAGGGATTCAAGCGGGAATTTTCTACCCAGCCTGGCCTTGGAGTGGGAGGCGGTTGAGCCAACCGTCTGGGAGTTTAAACTGCGCGAAGACGTTAAATTCCATAACGGCGAGCCGTTTAACGCCGACGTGGTTAAGTACACCTTCGAGCGAATGGTAAGGAAAAACGCCCCGTGCCTCTTCCTGTTTGACAGTATTGAAAGAGTGGAGGTCGTAGATGAATATACGGTTCGGATAATCACCAAGGAACCGTACGGAGCCCTGCTTTCTTCGCTCTCTATGGCTGAGATGGTTCCGCCGGTAGCGGGCGAAACGGAAGAATTCAGCACTCGCCCCATTGGCACTGGTCCCTTCATGTTTGAAAGCTGGAATAAGGATGAAAAGTTCGTCATGGTGGCTAACCCAGATTACTGGGGAGGCGCGCCGAAGCTAGATCGTGTCGAATTCTACCCCATTCTGGAAAATGCCACCAGGGTGGCGGGTATTAAAACCGGTAAACTTGACATCATCCACCTGGTACCGCTGGAAGAGATCGATGCTGTGGCGGCGCTACCCCATGCTGACGTGGATGTGGTTCCCGGCAATGATACGATCTGTCTGGTGTTTGACCATGATAAGGTGTTTGGCGATCTAAAAGTAAGGCAGGCTATAGCCTATGCCATCGATACCGATGAAATTGAGCGTTACATCCTCGGCAAAGCCGGTATGGCGGCCAAGAGCTTTATCTCACCCACCGTATTCGGCTTCAGCGATGTATCGCAAATCCTGGCTGGTTACGACCTGGATAAGGCTAAGGCACTGCTGGCGGAGGCCGGGTATACCGGCGGTTTCAAGACCGACATCGTCGCGCCTCAGGGCTTCTACACTAAGGATAGGGAAGTGCTTGAGTATCTTAAAGCTCAATTTGCTAAGATCGGCATTGATATGGAGATCAGGCTCCTCGATCCGGCGGCGGCATGGCCGATCCTTGACGGGGAAGACTTCGAGCTCTTCTTTGCCGGCTGGGCGGCGATGAATATGGACGCCCATCTGGGATTGTACCGGAACTACTATTCCGGGAATACCCGAGAAGGCTTTGCAAACGACGTGGTCGATGAGTGCCTGAACCGGGGGATGAAGGCAACAGACCTTACGGAGCGGAAAACAGCATACGCCGGCGCCCAAAAGGAACTGGCTGAGCAGTTGTTGCGGATCCCGCTTTACCATCCCAACCTGGTTTACGGTATAAGCGATAGGGTAAAGGGCTTTGAGCCGCGCGGTGACGAAGTCTACGATTTAAAGAATGTATCGGTTGAATAAGTACTGCTAAGATAGGGGGAGGAAGTGAGCCAAACCGATGAAGAGAAAAGTAGAACATCTCCGGCAATTCCTTCCCCTTTTTTCAAAAGCTGGCGCCATAAAGTATTACCTTGAATGGAAATAGCTGTAAACATAATCATAACATAGGGGGATTTGAATAATGTCCATGATTATTGACTTAAGAAGCGATACAGTGACCCTGCAACCTGAAGAGATGAAAGAAGCGATGATGCGGGCCCGTGTGGGAGACGAATACTATGATTCTGATCCCACCATTCTTGAACTGCAGGCCCTGTCAGCGGAAATAATGGGTAAAGAAGCCGGCCTTTTTGTAGCTAGCGGGACCATGGGCAACCTGGTATCCATTTTGTCCCATACGCAAAAGAGTGAAATGATGATCATGGAAGCGACCTCCCATTGTTTTCGCTGCGAGGTGGCCCATTTCGCCGTGGCTGGCGGCGTGATCCCGAAACAGGTACCGGGACGACTGGGAGTTATGTCCAAGGAGGACCTGGAAGCGGCGTTGCCGGTTAAGGGCTATGCTTTCCCGATTGCTACTCTAGTTTTAGTGGAAAACACACATAATGCTGCGGGCGGTACCTGCATTACGCCGCAGCAAATGGCCGAGTACAGGGAAGTGGCGGACAGGCATAACCTGCGCATTCATGTGGACGGGGCGCGAATCTTTAATGCTGCGGTAGCTCTGGGAGTAAAACCGAGTGAACTGGCGAAAGACGCCGATTCCTTGACTTTTTGCCTCTCCAAAGGGTTGGCTGCTCCGTTTGGTGCTGTGGTTGTCGGTTCGAAGGATTTTATTAGCAGAGCCAGACGATATAAGCAAATGGTTGGCGGAGGTTTCCGGCAGGCTGGTTACCTGGCGGCCGCGGGTATTTATGCTCTCAATCACATGGTCGACAGACTGGCGGAAGATCATCAAAATGCTAAGTTGCTGGCCGAGGGTTTGACCAAACTGGGCTTTATTGTTGATCACGAGACCGTTCAGACCAATATGGTCTTCTTTGATGTTCCCCCCTCCCTGATAGACGCCGATCTGTTTGCCGCCAAAGTAAATGAGCATGAAGGGATCCTCATGAACAGCCCGAATAAGGGAAGGATCAGGCTGGTGACGCATTACGGCATTGAAAAGCAAGATGTAACCTACTTTCTGGATGTAGTCGCAGCTGTCCTGAAAAAATTCGGTAGGTAAAATCCGGTAATAGATGAAAGGAGCAAGCACCATGAAATTAAAAACCGCGGTTATTGGGGTCGGTCTGATGGGTAAAATGCATGCCAACATTTTTGCCACCCTGCCTAATTG